>Ga0315914_1007947_pt1 | contig 14431 bp, 17 predicted proteins | sample MpolenodulesMG_FD_203920 | JGI IMG/M metagenome (GOLD analysis project Ga0315914, IMG submission 203920) | Medicago polymorpha root nodule microbial communities from Los Angeles, California, United States - elongated nodules | ecosystem: Host-associated > Plants > Roots > Nodule | place: USA...
TTGAAGGGTGGCACGGGCCGTGCCATGTCTCTGACTTTGGGGGTGACATATTTTTGTCCTATATTTCGTATTTTCATCCCGAATCAGCTCCTAATCCTCTTTCTTTTGCTCCAAGACTAAATCTTCAAATATCTGTTCCTGAAATATAATAATTTGCAATTGAAGTAAAATAACTCAGAAAGGAAATAATATTTAAATAAAACTAAATCAAATCTAAATAGAATAAATTCAAATAACATATTAAAAATACTAATTTATCGACTCATGACACGCAAGGCACACACATTGGCCCAAATCTTTGTACCAAGTAACAGTGTGTCATCTGCAAATTGCAAATGAGACACAACAACCGAATTTGATGTACCAACAGTATACCCTGTGAACAAATTATTCCTCACCATCGAAGTCATCATAACATTCAACCCCTCGGCTGCTAGAAGAAACAAAAAAGGAGAGAGAGGGTCCCCTTGACGCAAGCCCCGTTGCAAAGGAAACTGATTAGTGGGGCTGCCATTTACTAGAATAGAAGCTGTAGCGGTTGTCACAGATTCCTTTATTCATTTTCTCCACAATACCGGAAACGCCATTTTTTTCATAACTGCATCCAGGTATCCCCAATCCACTGAATCATATGCTTTTTCGAAGTCAACTTTTGAAGCATCAATTCCTTATTAACCTTTCGAGCCTCATCTACCACCTCGTTAGCAATCAAAATTCCATTAAGAATCTGTTTGTTTTTTACAAACGCTGTCTGAGAATCTGCTATAACTGTTCCCATGACCACTTTCAGTATATTTGCAAGAACCTTAGCTAGAACTTTGTATAAAGAACCAACCAGAGAGATAGGTCGAAAATCATTAAGACGTTGCGGACTGTCAATTTTTGGAATAAGGGCAATAAAAGTATTGTTGATACCTTTCATGAATTTACCATTCCGATGAAACTCTGAAATGAATCGCATAACATCATCCTTCAGCTCTTCCCAAAACTCTTTGATGAAACCAAAGTTTACCCCATCTGGACCGGGACTTTTGAAACTATCACAACCCCACACCGCTTCTTTAACTTCAATTGCTGAAAACGGTTTTATGAAACCACTACTTTTCGCATTAGATAAATTTTTGAAAGGCAAATTTTCCACCCCCGGTTTATAAGTATACAGTGCTGCAAAATGGTCTTTGAAATGAGTAAACACTGCATTCCGAATAGGCTGAACCCCTTCCACAAGAATACCATTCACCATAAGAGCTGCAATGGAATTGCGTCTAGGTCGACTTGACAGGACCGTATGGAAATACCTAGAGTTGGCATCTCCATCCTTCAACTAGTGAAGCCGAGATTGTTGCCATATGATGCTATTATTTACATGCGATAGAGAGTGAATATCATGAGTCACCCCTCGCAGCTCTTGTAACTCTTCAGCAGACAACCTATCATCGTTCCCCTTGTCATCTAAATCCGCCTTCTGGTTTTTTAAGGAGTCAATCTTGCCCAGAATATTTTTTGCATGAGCCAAATGCCACTCCTTTAAAGCACCTTTTATCATTTTCAGTTTCTCACGGAGCACAAAGCCACCCCATCCCTCAATCTAAATGGAATTCCATTTATCTTTCACAAACTGTTGGTGACCCGACATATCTTGCCAGCATTTCAACATTCTAGCCGGACGCGGTCCCCAATTTTCCTCATAGATTGATAGCTGGAGCGGACAGTGATCAGAAAGACCCCGAAGAAGGGCCACCTGAATACAGTTAGGCCATTGCAGACACCAATCTTCAGAAAGCAAATATCGATCAATCGTACTCATAGATGTACCATCCCCTTTAAACCATGTGTAACATCAACCACATAACGGTAAGTCAACCAAATCATTATCTTCAATAAACATACTAAAATGCTGGAAATCATTCACATTTGCGCCCCCCCTTAGGGACCTACGTTCCTCCGGACACCGAACCACGTTGAAGTCCCCACACACACACACCTTCTTACCCCTTAAGGCCTGCAATCTCACTAACAAAAGTGCCCATAACTCTTGTTTAGCTCACCCGTCGCAGGGAGAATAAATATTGATGACATAAAATTCTTCATTAGTCTGTATAAATCTGCCAAGAACTAGTAGCATATGGTCCTGGCTAACTGTTGACCAAACCTCCATTTCCACTGAATCCCAAATGATTAGCATCCCCCCCGATGCCCCCACGGACGGACGGTAAGAGAAAGCCTGACTCGAATCACCCCACAAAAATTTACATAAAGATACATCACACACAGGTAATTTTGTTTCTTGTAAACATAAAATAAACGATCTTTTTTCTCCCACCAGCTTCCTAACTTCCCTTCTCTTCTCCATCCCCCCGAGACCCCTCACATTCCATGACAACAACCGCATTACTCACACACACCACTCCCACCCCCAACACCACAATGTCACCCTTAAACTTCCCCAGTCACCTTGGCCCCCTCATGCACCACCGACATCAACACTGGTCCCCCTTCCACTTTCTTAGATCGAGACAACACAACAAACTTATTATGAGTTGTTCTTTTAAAAGAAACACCAACAGTTTTTCCTATATCATGTATATCATCCGCCTTCGCCTCCTCACCCCCTTTTAACGCCACCCAATTTATCCAATCATTATTCACAAATACCGTAGATGAAGAATCATTAGAAGAAATTTGATGAACCTCCTCTAAAGATTTTGTAACTCTCTCCCTTCTTCGAGGTCGATTACGAATTTTCTGCTTCAAAACCTTCATTACTTTAGAATCCTTCAACACTTTCATAACCTCTGCTCTATCTGTACTTGGTAACCTTGACAGAGCACACCCACTGCTTTCTTTTTACTAGCTGTGATTTTGTTTCCTACATCACTACCTGCACCACCATTCACGACTTTCTTGAGACGCTTCTTATTGGAAGAAATTAAGCCAATATCACCTTGTTGAACATTTCGTAACCATTCAACACTCCACGGACCTTATTGTAATGAATGAGCATCTTCAACAGAACTCGGTGGCGCTCGCACAATTCGTTTCGAAAGTGCCCCCAAGCTGTCACCTTCTTTAGAAACTACCTGTAAATTCCTTGTGCTTTCAGATATCTCCAATTCATCAGCAATATCAACCTGAGCCGAGAGTGGAACCTGTGAAGCTGTGAAAGTTCCGTTTTTGTTAGCAGTGTCAGAATTAGAAAAAGAAGATGTATGTTTAACATTGTTTGGACTATCCGGACTCCCAACTAACTTCAAAGAATCGTCATTTGGCGCCGTAGTCATCAAATGTTCCATCTCATTCCCATTTCCAGCATTAAATAAGAAATCTTCATCAACTTCTTTTACTATTTTAGCCGTTAACAAATCAACATTATTTCCAAAATCATCATTGTTCTCTGCCATCTCCGGGGTATCAGATTCACTCTTACCGTCCTCCTCAAGCAGAATGCATTTTCACCCAAGCTAAACCCCCATTCTTCAATAATTTTAATATCCACCATCACACCATCCACGATAATTTGATCAGTAACATTAACAACTTCCAACGATGACGTAGATATCAAAACTCTTACAAAATCAAACCTTTCTCTATTTAATGAACACTTATCTGAACCTAAAAAACTTCCACAGTCGACAACACATAATTTAAAAAAGTTTTCGTTCCACGCATGTAGCGGAATCCCATACAACCATACCCATGCTCCCTTCCGAAAAGGAAACACCGCTTGATCCCATCTAGCCAAACTAGAGAATAAGAGATCAAAAAACTATTTCGCTTCCCCCACTCTTTCAGAAATATTCGCATATGATAAAGAATGAATAAACACCTTATTTGCACCAAGCGTAATAATGTCAATGTCCTTGAAACCCGCATCCTCCACTCGGTTCTGAATAAGCGGAATTGAAGCCCCATCAACCACCGTACCAATCAAACCTCTAAGTGCCCATAACCGATCCTCCTCAAAAGAAGTATACTTGCGTACGAGCTTGGTTGTTGCAGTCATCTTGTCCGTACCTGCACTCATTCTATCTAACCCCTTCTCCCCACCTTCCACGGCTCCCTCACCCTCCCTTCCCCTCTTCTCCTTTCCACGCACCCTCACCTCGCCCCATTCACCCTCCTTCATCTCTCCCACCTTTTTCATCTCAGCCCCATCCTTACTTTTTTCTCCCTCTGACCCCTTTCACCCAACTCCCTCGACACCAACCTTCCCACGCATCTTCCCCACAACCTCACCACCTACACCCTCTCCCTTCCTCACAACATCCCTCTAAGTCTTCCTATCGGACCTAGCAAGCACAACACAAATACAATATTGACCAAAAGACACACTGTTTACCGCTTTTAATAATTTATTAACATCACGAACTTTGGCATACCGTACAAAACCATAAACGTCACCATTCTTATTCCTATTATTGGCCACAAAAACATCTTCAAGCATGCCACATACATCAAACCCCTTTCTCAAGAAAAAAGTTGAAGCCTGTGGAGGAAAATTTGTAACGTAAAATGTAACAAACCGTTTCAAAGACGAGTCAACCTCTACATCGGTTTTGAGCTCCATGTGCACGTGCGGTTTTTGCACAGCAACCACAGCCGCTGCACTCCTCCCATAGCAAGGTGCTTCTGGCCGGCGCGAATGGTATTAGCTCCTGACCATCTGACGTGATTGATCATAATAGTACCCACGACCATCATCAAATTCACGGCCTCCCCACTGTTCTGAGGATTGTGTAAATTTCAATTTTTACTTGTGATTGTGAGGATTGTGTGTTAGGCGTGATTCAAACTTAGTTTTGCTATTGACTTGGAATGAATGAAATGATGTTTGCATTTAGGATTTGTTTCACTTTCATGTTTTGATTCTAGGATAGTTGTAAATGTGAGTCCTGTACAATGCAATCTAAATTGAGTCATGCATGATCAAAACTTTTCAACCCAAATGTTTGATTTATTAAAAACCTTGTGAGTATCCTTTTTGCATTCATTCTCAAATTGGGCAAGCTTTTTGACACTTCATGTGTATTTTATGGTATTATTTGTAATTTTGGGTCTCTTATAAAGGTTGTCACTATTTTGTGTTTGAATAGTTATCTTTTGAGCTAAGATATTTGCTTGAGGACAAGCAAAGGTTAAGTGTGGGGGAGTTGATAAACCACTTAATTATATGCTTTATTTCAACATTTTAGGTATAGTTTATTACAATTTATGTTATTATTAATTAGATATTTATCTATTTTTCTTTATTTTATATAGATAAGAAAGTAGAATAAAATATATTAAAAATATTCGATTTGTATAAGATTTCAATCTATGTGCTTATATATAAATATATATGTGTGCTTGTATGTCTATATGAAAGCATTAAAATATCTCTTTACACACCAACGTTCACATAACTATGAGCTTGCTTCTCTCTGTTTAAAAAAACAATAAATTAGTGTAGGCCCAAGAGAAATTGAAAGGGTAGGAGCCGTGAATCATCAATCAAAAGGAAGACAAAAGGAATTTTTCATCTACCATCAAGTGGCTGCACATTAAGATGGCTCTTTCCAAAAGGTAGCTAAACTACATCACATGAGAAGAGAAAAGGAACAGAGGCGGCACAATGAAGAAGAGAAAAAAGTTGTTTTGTTTTATACGGCAAGGAGAAACAAAGGGAGGTGATAATCCTTAGTGATTAAGGGAATGAATTTATCCTTTTCCAAACACAAGTGGGCTGCACACAATCATGAAGAAAACAAAGCAAGCAGCTGAGAATTGAAGACTTACATGCAAAGAAAAAGTGGATTTGGGGTTTAATTGAAAAAGGAATATGGTGATAGAAAGAAGAAAACCTTACGGTGAAGCACTTTTGGGGGCGGTGAAATTGAATTCATGGGGTCTATATAAAGCATTGTAAATCAACTGGGAGGAGATATACTTCACACACTACACGTTGCAGAGAAGAGTTTTGGGATAGAAATTGAAGATTCAAGTCTTGGAGCAAGAACTTTCCTTTCTTTTAGGTTATTTCTTGTTCTTAATTTCATGAATTCTATCTCCATTTTAGTGTTGTTTTTGATTATGGATAGCTGAACATTTTTCTAGGGTCTTAGGTGAATCTTGTATGTTGAGATACCTTGTCATGTTCTAGTTTATTAATTATAATTTCTATTTCTATTCCAATAAAATTTGTTCTATTGATTTAATCACATGATTAGGAATGACCAAACCTTTGCATGTTGACAATCAATTAATTGATCAGCGATCGTACTGCAGTTAATTGGTGGACCTATAGAACAATTGGGACTAGAATTATTGCATGATCAAACCTTAATTTTAGTCTTCCAATCATTCAACCTTTTTGTTCTTCATGCTTTTCTTGAGTTTCAACTCTTTGAATGACCAAACAAAGTGTTAACTTAGGAGAAAGAATATTAATCACGAATGACCAAACGGATTAATAGTTTTAGTAAAGGGATTGGTGATTGAATAAAAATAGGAATTCAATTAGAACTAGACATAAAGGAATCAAAGCGTGCAAGTGAAACCGCGACCCTAGACCTCTCTCTATTGATTTACATCTTCACACTTTTATATTCATCGTTACTTTTTACTTGATTACCGAAATCATTCCACTACTTGTTCATCTAAATAATAAATAAATCTTAATTAGTTTAGTACTTGTTAATTAATCCCTGTGGATACGATAATCCTTTATACTACTTCTGCAATAGAGTGCACTTGCTCTAAGTGTGTTTTTAGCGCAACATGTAGTAACATTTTAATGAGATGGGAAAGTTACTAAGCCCATCAAGAATGAGGAAAACCTAACACATTAGTGAAACTATATAAGGGTACCTATAGTGGTGGATTAGGGTTGTCTATTTATTTCATAAGTTTTACCAAAAGGTTGGTAGAGAGAGAAATAGAGAGAATAGAGAAAGAGGAAGAAAGAAGATGAAACTTTTAGGAGAAAGAAGAGTAGTAAAACTAGGAAGCAAGGTTGAGGGGAATAAATTGTAGATTAACTTTGGATTTGTGGTAAGGGGAAAGATTTCACTCTCAAAGTAAGCTATAATCACTTTTATGACACTTGGGTCATGTTTGTTTTGTTGATTTTCATGAATTTGATGTTGAATTTCGTTCTTAATAATTGTGTTAGTTATGGGTATGATGAACTTTGTGAAATTAAGTTCTTTGTGTGCCTAAGTTTGTGTTTGGTGGTATAGAATAAGTTGTTTTTTGAGATTTTAACTTAAATGTGTTAAAATCAGGATTTTGTTGTTGAATGTTGTTGAGTTCATGATGATTATTCTTGTTAAATGATTGGTTATGTGTGGGTACTGTTTGTATGCAAAATTGGTGTTGAATTCATGAATTAAAAATGGTTTTGTGGGTGTTTTTGAGTTTTTGAAAAAGTGGTTGATGATTCTTGAATATCAAGATGAAATCCATGTGTTGATGTGTTTTAGATGTGCATTTCAAGTGTATTAACTATGTGTAATGTTTGTACAACTAATTTGGGACAATTGTGATTGAAAATGGGATTTTGGGGAGTTTTTGGGAGTGTTTCCCGAGAGGGAAACCCATTTATGGGCTTCCCAGGAACAGGGCACTCACTTGTCGAGCATGTTGGTCGTCGTGGCGAGCGAGTGCTGAACAACATTTGCTGTTTTGCACTCTTTGACCTTTTGGGGTGTTTCCGGACATCTATAAGTGTTCTTTTTGTGTTTTTTTATATTGTTTTGATAATTTCAATTTAAGTAACCACGTTTACATGGAATTGATTGAGATATGTTGTTTTGAGATGAACTTTGACATTATTTGAATGTGATTTTGAAATGAAATTGAAGTGAGGTTTTTCTCAAATGAAATAATGTTGTTATGCTTGAATCATTGATTATGGAATCAAGTTACCAAAACAAATTTTTGTTTCTCTATTAACTGATTCATGCTCTCACGATCACTGCAATCATAAAATCCTAAAGAACAAAAAATTATTTTATTTTGGAATTATTAAGGAATCATTAATATTTGTTCCCATATTTGTTTTCATATATGTTTTTGTTCTACAATTTGATGATGAATAACCAAATTATTTTACTATCACCTAAAATAAATCTCACATTCACGCATTGATAAAAAAAAAAATTAAAATTAATGCATTCTTCACTTAAAAAAAGTAAAGGTAAAAAATTAAAAAACTCATAGGATCTAATTTTTTTAACATAAGAATGCATGAATTTTAATGTTGTTGTGAAACATAGACCCTAAATATAGCATGTGTAATAGTTCACGATTATTATGTTGTGGATTGTTCATTAATATGTTGGATGTGAAAATCGTATCACGAAACAACACTGGAAAAATAGCATTTTTGCTCATACTTAAATTAAAAACAAATGCAAGTTCAAGACATCCTTTTCTGCTTAGTAGATAACAATTTTTTGTGCGATTAAGTTTTGCCATTACCATAAATAAGTCACAAGGGCATATCATTCCAAATGTTAGAATCTATCTTCCACGACATGTTTTCAGCCATGGTCAATTATATGTAACTTTATCAAGAGGAGTTTCTCGAAATTCAACAAAAGTTATCATCAAAGAAATACAAGGAGAAGATTGAGACTTTACAAATAATATAGTTTTTAATGATATTCTTTTATCGCAATCATAGAATTCTCCTTTTACATAACAATTTATTTCTAGATTTATGCTATCACTTTACTAATTATTATTATAATAAAAGGTGTAGAGTCACCGTTTTCTCTTCCATCTCTCTAAACCAAAAACACCAAACAACATTACCCCCCACTAAAAAATCCAAATCCGCCGCCGACATACAGTCTCAATGGTTGGTGGTATGACGAGGGTATCCTTCCTCCGAACCACCGCTCCTTTTCCGACGTGGTCTCTCCCTTTCCTTCCGGTTGCAGCTGATCACACTTTAACTCTTTTTCGTCACCGTTCCTCTGGTTCGCTGTCGTTCTTAGGACGTGATTGTTGGGTCAGCCTGAAATTCTTCCGATTGGGTGGCATGTGGTTCTGTTTGGAGCCAGATCCATTTTTTTCTTCCTTTGATCTGTTTTCTATCTGCACTGGTGGTGAAGGAGCGTGCTTCCGTCGTCGTAAGGGTGCTTGCTCTTGGGGGATGCTTTGTTTGTTATTTTTTGTTTTGTGTTGTTTTATGTTTATGTTGTTGTCGTTGTTCATAAACTGGTGGATTCGGATTTGGCCTTTTAGCAGTGGACTGTTTCGTAAACCCCAGAGGGTCTGGTGTGTGATTCAAAAACCCAAAAGGGCCTGGTTTGTTTAACATGAAAGGGTCTAGTTACTGACACTAACATATTGGACTCATCCCTCGATCTGAGTTATTACGCGGTTGTTTGAAACTACTATGTTTGGTGGTATGATTTTTCCGATTCTTCGATATTCCAGACTTGTTGAGGTCTACAAATTTCGAGGGGTCATATTAACTTGGTTGCAGTTGGGGAAAACATTTTAGAAAGTTTCTCGTGTTTAATTCGATTAGAGTAGTTGCGCAATGGCAAGTGTACCATTCGTTTTCATCAAGTAATAAAGTTAGTAAGTAGAGAATCATATCCACAAAGATTGTCCTTTCGTCCGAACAGTTCTTGTTACTTATTTTTGTTAAGTTTGATGGTATAAAAGATAAGTTGTAATTTTTATATGTTTGCAACATGAAGAGTTTACCTGTTTTTGGTAGCAAAAAAGTAAGCAGCTGTGAGGATTCTTCGACTCCCTTCTGTGTATTCGTTGTTGGATAATAAATAATGTTAATGTCGCATTTTGTTATCTTAGCTAGATTATACAAGTGATGAGGCCGTTGGGAGTTTCCTAAATAGGTAGGGCACCACCTGACCCAATGGGTTCTAGCCACTGGGTACCTAATTAGGCTTTTCCCTCCGATGGCTAATTGCACATGCTGATCGCACGGTGATCTTTATATGCAGGGTCTGTCAAATTCAAAGGTAATTGAAACATAATCATATTTTGGCTTTCAAGTGTTTCCCAAGGCAACGAAGGTCAAGGTTCCCTTAGGTCTGCCCATCTATGAATCTTATGACACTCATAGCACATTCTCTCTACGCTTACTTAGCAGTTCTACAAACGGGCAGCCCTAATCTACGTCTACCTTACTATGGGTTTCAAGAGAATTGTCTTACTAGGTTATAGCTTTAAGTCGGACAGCTAGGTGCTTGTTTCCCTAATTACTAACCAGTTAATTCCTAGCTTCGGTAATGCACCACACAACCCAATGGGTTTTAGCCACTGGATACCCACGTCTAAGGTCGACAACTCCAGTGGTTTCTTTGGCTAATTAATAATCACTTACTTCCTAGACATATAGTTATCAGTAAAGGGATATAAATATTAAGATATAAGCATTTGATTAGTGATAGCAATATTAGGTCCTGTCACAACCTAAGTACCTAATCTAGAGTTGCACCTCTCACAGAAATAAAGACTATAATCTAATAAAACTTAATAGCGAACAAAAGAATAACTAAAATAAATAACGACATATTAAATTAAATAAATATCCAACAAAAATATACAAGGGTTCATCTTAGAACTCTAACATAAAAAGATTTAGTTACACATGGTAACTAAAAACAAATTACTAAAGATAAAAATATACCCTAGAAAATCAAGGAGAAGATAGAAACTCTCGCGAAGTTCCAAAGTTGCCTTCCTCTAGAATTGTTCCAGTTCTGAACGAGAAATTCTGAATGAGGAAGGCTGGTATTTATAGTGAGAGTTTCTACCTGGGTTTGGGCTAAAAGTGTGGGCTTTACCCATTTCAGAAGCAGGAAAAAAAAGTTGTGCCCCGACTTTTTGCATGCACGGGGCACATTTCAAATGAACGGGGCGCACAGTGCAAATAATTTGCATGCACGGGGCGCTTTGCAAATGCCCTAGGCGCATGGAATCAATTTTCATTCCCTAGGCGCATTTGTCTCTCTTCCGGGCCCAAATCTCCGATTTTCCGTCGTTTTTAGGTACTTTGGGAACAAAATTCCTCCCACTTGTAAGTCTTTTGAGGCCTCTTGAATCTTTATTCTTTGTCTCTTGAATCTTCACAATTCTTCGGTTGTTCTTGATTTTCCGATTTGCATGATTTCTTCGTGAATTACTTCAAAAACCCCCTCAAATTGCTATGTTTCGAGAAAACTATAATTACAGACTCAAATATAGAAAACATTATAAAAGTTCCGAAATCATAGGTAATCGTTCTAATACTCCTCCTTTTTGTTGTTATTTCCTACTAAAATATATTGAAAAACATGCTAAGAATAATGTAAGATGACCTATCATCAGTATATAAGTCTCTTTTGAAACCTTGAGCGTCTAGGAGTCTCATTCAATTGTGATTGAGCAAGGAAAAGTCTTAAGAAGTTGTGCTTAAGCAAAGGGAAGTCTCTTGGAGTTGTCCTTGAGAAGAAGTCTTTAGTTATAGTCCTAGAGCATGAAAGTTTCTTGCAGTTGTGCTGGAGCATAGATAAGTCTCTTGAAAGTGTCCTTGAGCAATTTGTAATTTTGTGTGATTATGGTGGAATCCCTTGGAAGTGCAACGGGACTGAACTATCCCTTGGAATCCCTTGTCACCTAACCATGCCACAGGAAAAGATGCAGTCGGAAAAACATTACCTCTGATAATGAACCTAGCACTTCAATGGGAAACCACCAGGTAGTTATTTGTGTTGGTCGGTATGGCAAGGTAATACGCGCTATATGGGATGAATAGTGTTTTAAAAAAATTATTTATAAAACTGAGAATGTTGTTTTCTTGAAATATGATTAAATTGAGCTTGTTGATTAGGTAATAATTTTTTTTTAGGCAAAAGGAAGAAATATATAAATATAAAAAAAGTTACAGAGGCTGGGGGCATTAGACCTTACCCAGATACGTGGTAAAACCAAACAAAGTGAACTTACCTTAATCAATCCTTATCAAACAAACACTCCTCACAAGCGCAACTCAGCGAACCCGCGTACGGGCGCGAAACCAAGTTACAAAAAAATATGAAGAATGAACATTTGTAGAGACCAAAATGGGTTTGAAGTTGGCAAATGGATCTACCACCAACACAGTAAAAAGATCCACGTGCCAGCAACCTCCTGAGTAGCGCAGCAGGCATAAGAGTTGTTTCCAGTATAACATCCAAAGAAAGTACCAATTATAGGTAGACCTGACACATTGAGACCTGCAGATCTCAACAGACCTAGAACATCAGAGAATCAAGCACAGGAAAACCCACTAAACCAGTTTCAACGCGTTGACCCAGATCGAGGGATGAGTCAACACGTAAGTCACCACAGACCCTTTCGGGTTACTAAAGCCATACCCTTTCAAGTTTACGAACCAAACCATCAAAAGGTCACATCTGCAACCACCCAAGCCCTGAACAAGAACATAAAAAACAAAAACACAAACAATAAGAAAAATAATAATACAACAACAAAACTGCCTCAAAGCCAACCGGACCAAGAACAAACCAAAGCTGAGAACCTCTGAGGAAAGTTACAACTTCAACATGGTAACCAAACAACGACGAAAGAGCGACAGACCAAGGAATCAGCCAAAATAACGGTGGATTTGAGCCACAAAAGGAAAGAGTTCGACCACCAAAACAAAAGTGGTGCAAACCCAGACAGACCCCAAACTCTGGCGAGCTAAAGAAGACCGACAAACCCAGGTTGAAGAGCAAGCAACGACGATATTTGAACCAAATCGACGGTGAACCACTCTAATCCCACAACTCCAAAGCCCCATGCGTAACTCAACGGCAATATGGAGAGAGGTGGTGCGGAGAACCAACGTTCACGTCGCGCCCCCGCCGGCGGAAGCTACATCTTGAAAGAGAAAAGTTTGGATTTTTGAGGGTTTTGAGGGCGGCGAAGGTTTTTTCCTAGAGAGATGGCAGAGAAGGATAGGTTAGAGAGAGAAGGATCAATAAATCTATCCTAAAAATCAAAACCTGTTGATTAGGTAATAAAGGAATAAGGTTAGTAGAAAAATCCACCGAGATAAGTAGATCTCACTCCGCATCTTTTGTTTTTAGATAGTAGAAAACAAGATCGTATGCGTGCTTAGTAGTAGTCGAAGACTATAGAATGGTAGATATTATCTCCATTTGATTAATGATGAAACTGAGTTCATGTAATTCTTGTACCTTGTCCTTATTTAAGGCAATAATTTTGGTGGGATCATTTAAGATCATAAATTGACACAAAAACACCCTTCTGTGGTGAGATAAGAACAAGATAAACATTGATAGAACGAATTATGTAGGTATTTGGTTATTATGACTTCTTATAAACGGATTTACAGACTTGGAAATTATTATAAAACACAAACCTTTAGATAAGAACAAAGTAAACATTAATAGAAAGAACTATGTGTGTATTTGGTTACTATGACTTCAGTTGTTTTCAGAATTAGAAAAAGTACCTTTTTTAAGAAAGTGTAATCACCACCGAAGATATTACCGAGTTGAGTCACGACCAGATTGCTTTCTTGAAGATGTTTCACGGTACTATCTGATATTGTGCAAGGTAGACTAACAATTGTGCCGTCTCCAGAATAAAACAGCCCAATTCACATGTTTGATTATGTATTGCACCGTAAGTAATCGTTTGAAATAACACCCTCAAATATGGTTTAATCGTTTAATTAAACCACTCAATATGGTACGAAGACCACTCGAAACCGAAGGGACAGATGGAGTAGAAGAAAGGAAGAAGGACTCGTCAACACAAGTCGGAAGAGGGAGAAGAGAGGAAAAACACATAAATCATCAACTGGGTTTTGCAGTGTAAACAATAAGTGAAGCAAGCTCTCCATTTATAGAGAGAGTTCGTACCAAAACCGGAGTGACTTAAGGATTAAGTTAGCTTAATTTTTAAGCTAACCGCGTTTGTTTTCACGCGTGTGGATATATCTGGATTAATGATTAAATTCAAGTGGCAAAAAATATATTTCTTTTTACTCGTGGATTTTTGAATTTATTTATTTTTTGGTACAAATAATAACTTATTTTTAGTTATCAAAAGACTTCAACTTTTAAACATTCATACATAATTCATTCAAAATTTCATAAATCATACATAATCCATAGAAAATTCATGATTCTTACATAATCCACATGATATGTTTTAGGGTTAAATAAGTTTCTCGTCCCTATAAATATAACGAATTTTGATTTTAGTCCCTATAAAATTAAACTGAATGTTTTCACCCTCACAAAAATTTTTATTTTGTTTTTCGTCCTTAATAGATATAATTTTGAAGTATTTTTGACATTTTTTGAACATAATATGAATATATAAATGTCGAATATAATAAACGGACATAACATGGATACAATTTGAACATAAAAGAGTTATAATTTTGCCATTTATATGAACATAAAATGGC
>Ga0315914_1007955_pt1 | contig 14423 bp, 10 predicted proteins | sample MpolenodulesMG_FD_203920 | JGI IMG/M metagenome (GOLD analysis project Ga0315914, IMG submission 203920) | Medicago polymorpha root nodule microbial communities from Los Angeles, California, United States - elongated nodules | ecosystem: Host-associated > Plants > Roots > Nodule | place: USA...
GAGCAGTTCTACATGTTCCCTCTTTTAATTTAAATAAATCTGAACCACTTATTTAATCTATTGGTGTTTTTCTCGTGGTTCACCGGTGAGGGACCTAATTGGACCCTCACCCTAGAATCCACCCTATATACATTTAACATTTTAAATTACTTATACTTTCTCTATTCTCTTTCGGTTTTCGTTTTAAGTTTATTTTAACATATTAAGACAACAACTAAATTTTGTTCCTTTTTTTGTCAAATTATTTATTGTTATTTATAATACTCTTAACTATTTATCATTTCATTCCTTAAAAAAAAAAACTATTTATCAATTCATTATACTTATTTCTCTCTTTACTCTATATTGTTTACCACTAAGATAATTGTTTTTGTTGCATTGAACTTTACAAAAGTGTTACTTATAAAGAAAAATATGGAGTACTTAAGACACTACTTAATATTTTAATTTTCGAGGTATAGAATACACAATTTTTCAATAAAAGGTCACACATATAAGTGGAGGTACTGAGATTCGAACTCCGATTATGATATTCGGTTTAACAATTTCAACATTTTTGTCAATTGAACTACAATCTCAATTCATTATATTTAATCGAAAAAAGATTCCATGGTATATTCTATGAATGTTATACTAGTACATAAAGTTGTGTTTTTGCCTCAAGGAGGTGGATGCGGCCCATGCATCTGCTTGCAATGACCCACTCACTCTGCCTAATCACACTCCACGTGGAGTCCTAACAACCTCACACAATGACACGTACGTTGGTCTCTTCCCAACACCACACAAAAACAAGGGTTCAGGTGAGTTGTTAATTTACCTTTCTACCCTCCTAACCATGCCCTTTCACTATAGTCAAAGGCCCATACCATAAAGCTGCATAATGCTAAAATATGATACGCTCACGTATATATATGTCCCTCTCCCTTCTTGCAATGCGTCAATCCCACTTGTTTGTGTGTAATCCATGCAAATTTATTGCTCACTACACTCTTTTACTTTCGTGTCTTTTTCTCCTCTTTCCATCTGTTCTTTTACACCTCCTTCTAACTTCTAACACACCATAAAAACCCACATTTCCAACATACACCAACACAAACATTTCCAATATTTCTTTTTCAAAATTAAATAAATATTCATGAAGAACCTTGTTGTGGAGAGGTTCTCTGAATTCTACAAGAAATGGGTTGTGAAGTTAGAAGAGATTCAACTTCAACTTCTGGAAGTATTGAAGAGAAAAACTGAGGTGGTGATGAATGAACAAGAACTACAAGCACTGGTTTCAAAAGTAACAGCTCATGTGAAAGAATACTATACTGTAAAATGGGGTGCAACACATGAAGATGTTTTGGTGTTTTTTACACCAACATGGCTTACTCCTTTGGAAAATGCTCATCTTTGGGTAACAGGTTGGAAGCCCTCCACAGTTTTTCACATTCTTGAGGATCCAAACGCTGAGTTTAACATGACAGAGGAGCAGAAGAAGAAGATACTAGGAGAACTGAGAGTGAGAATAAGGATGGAGGAAGAGAAAGTGGAGAGGGAAATGGAGAGACAACAAGTGGCTATGGCTGATTTGAAGATGGTGGAGCTGGCGAAAATGTCATGTAGAGCAAAGAAAGATGATGGAAGAGTTGATGGGATGGTTGGTGTGGCTTTGAATGGAGTTTTTGCTGGTTTGGAAAAAGTTATGAAAACTTCTGATTGTGCTAGACTTAAGTCACTCAAAGGAGTTTTGGATATTCTTAGTCCAATTCAGTGTGTTGATTTTTTGGCTGCACATATTGGTATGCAGTTAAGGTTGAGGCAACTTGGGATGAAGATGATTACTATTGAATGAAGAAATTTTAGTAGTAAGAATTATTGTACATATTTAATTTAGGTTTAATTAATCAAGTTGTTCAATACTCCTTCATCAACTAGTACTCAAATGAAAAATTGTTTAGTTTATGATGAAGTAGTAGTATTCTTGTTGTGTTGGCTTTTCAAGCTCTTCAATTAATGCAATGAAATGAAGAAAAAAAGTAATTGTATATGATATGATTTCCTTATGTAAACAAAAAATGAAGTTATGGAAGTCAATAAATTTTTTAATGTGATGAAATTGATTTTTTTTAGTATGAAATAAGCACTCAAAGACACATAACTAAGAGATTTTTAATAATGAAATTGAATTTTCAACTATTATGATAGCAAAAGGAGGAAGTCAATAAAATCTATGTCCTCCTAGGAAGTTTGAGAAGTGTTGGAGAAGGAGAAGCAATAGTGTCGGTTCAACATTACATCATCAATCTATTTTGGAGTGACATGAGAGTGTATATAGTCGGAATTGTGTGTAAAAGTAAAGTTGGTTCATGTTTTAGGGGACACGGTGCACATGCAAACATAAACAGTGAGAAAACGTGACACAAGAGAAGGATACGTAATGGATGATTTCATCTTACACGCAAGATTTATATTATGAGACAAATATCCATTTCAAAAAAAAGAGGTGTTAACTCATATTCAAGAGTAATATATGTTGCTGTCATGCTTGCACTTGTAAGAGTCATAAGCTGACGTCTAAAACGATTTCCCAAGAAATTGATGCGGTATGTGAAGCCATTAAGTCCTTAATTAAGTGTATGTTTGTTAATTACTCTGGTATGTTAAAATCACGATGTCCCACCGTGATTTTATGTGATTTTTCAAAAGTTTTAAAGCGTAGTTTTTGAAAAATTACGGTAGATCGGTTGATTCTGACATATTCACCATGATACCAAACATAAGTTAAGCGGGTCTTTGGAACAACGATAGGGCTAAAATTCTCGTGCCCCAATGTAAATCTTGCCGTGAAAAAATGGAAGTTTTACAATTTGGAGCTTTACATTGGACGTGCGTTTGAGTACATCTAAACGCGAAAACAAACAGGTGTTAAGTGTCTTGAAAAACCATTTTTTAGTCCATAGGGACAAACACTACTTAAAAACTTGCACACATAAAAGGGAGATTTTTTATTTTTATTTTTTTTATAAAAGGGAGATTTTGAGAGTTTGAATTCGGTTAATCATGTAAAGTGCCAAGCTTAGCAATTTCGATATTATCAATTGAGTTTGAGTTGGATTTTATGGACAGTTGTCTAGAAAAAAATATAATATAACATAAAAATGTTATTTGAAAAATGTATGAACCTTCCCATAGTTTAGTTATTTATTCATCCTGCTCAACAATAATTTTATTGTCTTGATCTTACTCTACATCCTCAGCATCAGAATACATGTCTTCTAATGAAACTTATGAATAAATGTCTTATATAACTTCCTTAAATAAAATATTAAGCAAACAGTTGAGAAAACTTATAATCTACTCTTACACCCCTTCAATTACTATTCTCTATTCCTTTTATGCATAGTTTTCAATTGTGAGATTATTTTTGTTAGTAACTTGGTATTTCTAAAGAAATATTAGCATTTAGCATTAATAATTCAACAGATTACCTATATTGATTGGATGTCACACCATGTCATAATTTTTACATCCCAAACTTCATCAACTAAAATACAATTTACATTAAGGATCCCCCTAAACAATACAACATAGCACACTTTTCATTTAGACATAAATAGCTAATTAAGGTATTAATGATGAAGACTTTTACAATAGAACACTATTGAGATTGAAGAAATGCTTTTAGTAGCAAACATCAATCAATATACCACTCTAGTTATATCTTTGCAGAGGATAGAGAGAGTCTTGTTGAATGTTGATTTAAAACACAAAGAATATTGTTGATAGAAACTGATTTAAGTAGCCTCCACTGATAATATCTCAAGTTCAGCCCACCATAGTGGTGAAAGTCTTGGAACAGCTTGCTCAGGTGTTACACCAAGCACTTCCCTTAATCTGGAAGTTATGTCTCTCATTGTAGGTCTCATCTTTGGATCAGGTTGGATGCACCCTTGAATCACTTCACAAATTACATCAAGTTCATTGTCCTTGAATGATTGCAGACTTGGATCAATCATGTAGCCTATGCTTCTCTTGTCATGTAAGAACTCAGCAGCCTAGCAAGTTAACAAAAATCTACGTTAGTTACGATTTATTATTTGTTGTGTCGGTTATTTAACAGCGTCGATGACTAAGAGTAAATCATAGTATTGCATTAGACATGAATTTGAAAACGGAAAACATTGTGTTAGTTCTGCAATTACAAACTAAAAGCATGAAATGAAAATAGAAAACGTGTTTTCAAATCAAGATCGATTAATTTCAAAAGGATATTTCTTTCAAACTTACCCAGTGCACAAGATTTCCTTGCTCTTCAGAATGAGGCAATTTACCAGAAATGATTTCTAGCAACAATATTCCAAAATCATAGACATTTTGGTCAAGACCAGCACGGAGCATCTCATATTTCTTTGAATCGCCTCTAATACTTGACTTAGCTGGTTCTACGATACTTCTAAATGTGATCTCCGCAAGCTGAAACATCAATAGTTTGGTGACTAGTATATAATATTATGAAAGAAAATTATAAGATAGAAAAGAAATATATATGTACCTTTGTAGCAAAATCATCTGTCAACGTGACCACATGTGAAGAAACTTTGGTATGAGCTACTGGTGGATTTAATTCATGGTGCATGTATTGCAGACAATAGGCAGTTCCCATTATAATCCTTACCCTTTCACTCCAATTAAGACGTTCAACTTCTTTAACTGAAAAATTAAGAAACAAAATATTCAGAACTTAGCCTTTAAATTACAAGATATAATTTTATTTAGATTGTGGTCTGCAATTGCAATTGCAATTGCAACTGCAATATAATTTTTTTGAAGTTTCTGCAATATAAAAGTTTGCAACGGACCGTAACTGCAATTTCAAACCATGTTCTGAGCAATGTAAGAACTAAAACAAAAAGCATTACCATGTAGGTGCTCAGATAGGCTTCCATTTGGTGCATATTCAAATATAAACATCCTTGTGAATGGTTCTTCTTCCTCACAGTATCCAATTAGATTAACAAAGTTCTTATGGTTAATGCGGGACAATGACGCAATCTGTAGCATACACGAAACTAAATTAGCAAAAGAGAAGTTTGAGATTCTTAAATGCAATCATCTTCTTTCTATTGAATTTAAGAGGACAATAGGAAAACCTTTCTCCTGTAGTTCAATTCCATGTTCTTAGTCCATTCCTGTCTAGAATTAATCAGACCAGAAACAACTGCAATCTCAACTCCACTAGACAGTGTTCCTTTGTATATAGTGCACGCTTCAACATTGGTAACAATATTGCTGAAATCCTCACAAGCTGTCTCTAGTTCTGCTCTATTTAACTTAGGAACCCCTACATTTTATAACAGAGGAAAAAAATACATTGTTGTCAACACAATAATGATAAAAATAATTCATTGACTAAGGTCTAGTTTGTAGTATTCACAGATTTGAACTAGTACCTGTTACAAAAGCTTTTTGCAACTGTCCACTTATTCCTGTATTCCAAGGTTTAATTATTTTAGCTGCTGGTTTTTTCCAAAAGCAAAGAAGAACTATGATCACGATCACCAACACAACCACAGCTATGATAATAACTATATACTTCCAAAAATTTCCAAAAGTTTTGGATTTTTCTTGACTTGCTTGTTTTCCATCATGTGAAGGATCCGAGGGAGAAGGCAATGGTGTATGTGACTGATTTTGTTTCTTATTCGCATCTGGAACAGCTGGAAAAGATCCACTACTAATGCTAATTGGAAGGTTACTGAAATCTGTTTTAGATCCACCACTATAAGGTGCGGCTGGAAGGTTATTCGATTGATCGAGTAACTTACGACGCGCATAATTGATTGGATTTGGCATGTTCATCTCAATCTTTGCCTCATTAGAACCTACATGATGCAAGACTTTAGAAGAAAATATTTTAATTTATCAACAAGTCATAATTTAGTGAAGGATCTCGTGACTCACGAGGCTGAAGCTCGAAACATTTCTCTTCAGGTCCCTGCTTGAACCTACAAAAAGAGAACAAAACATTTTAGTACAAAATGAGCATGACAAAAGGAGAATGTATACATTTATGTGTGCACATTGAGATTAAGAATAGGCCAAAAGTTAATTATCTACACACACTGGCAGTGAAAAGGCATTGAGGCATTTCAGAAGTGCTACTTTAACTGGAATAATCAATGAATCTGGTTTGTTCCATTGCTTGATGTTACTATGCCACACACTGCACATGCCATCCATCATAAAACACCAGAGATTACAAACTAGTCATATGCATACTTTCTTAACAAGAGAAAAATATGTCAGCAAGATTATTTATTGTCTCTTGTGGACTTAATTCTTTCTACATTTAAGTGAGACAATATAAGGAAAAACATGCAATGAAATTTCCAAGGTTACTTGCTGAGTAGGGAAGAAGAAAAAAAAATGAAGATTTGCTTACCAGTGACCAAACTTTCTATTGATGCAGGCAAATAATGCTGTCAGAGTGGATGAACAATCATCATCAAGGTGTGATTTAAAGAGAAGTCTGAAATTTCCTTGATCTTGAGAGTCATTGTCTTCTATTTTGTTGTAACAAAGCAACCTAGGAGAAAATAAAATAAAATATCATTCAAGAATTAATACACATAAATCTCATATAAAAAAAGGACATGTAAATATTGAGCTAAGAAACTTACAAGTGTTTTAGTGATAATCTTCTACTAAGCTCTGCTGGGATGCTTCCTGACAAATTATTATCCCTTAAATCCAATAACTCTAGCTCAGCTAGATCTCCAAGTTCTTTAGGAATGTCACCAGAAAAGTTATTACTGCATAACACACTGTCTCAAAGAAACCAAATTTCAAATAAAAAATATAGTAAAATATAGGAAAATAAAACAAGTAACCCTCATTAATATTTTTTATTAACTCAGTTTATTTGTTGACATAAATGGTCGTAGTCAATGTAACAAGATCCATGCAAACAAAAATAAAAGAACATCAATATTAGATTCCTTACAGAGATTTTAAGTGACTAAGTTTCCCAAGCTCAGGAGCCAATGTCCCTTCCAAGGATAGTCCATTTAGGTCCCTACAAGAACACAAGTCATATTATTCAGTACTACCATTGTGGTCGCAATATAAAGATTTTAGATGTCTCTGCAACGACATCAAAGTTTGGAGTGTAACTGCAACTACGACTGCAACTGCGTTTTAGTAAAGTACTAGGAGAAACATTTTAGTGCAATAATTATAAGAAAGGAAAAGAATTACCAAAAGAACTTACAGCATCTGCACTTTACCATCGACGCAGTGGACACCAAACCAGTTGCAAGGGTCACAATCATTTGGATTCCAATTTTCCAAAGCAACATAAGGATCACATGTTATTCTTGCATGAAACTCCAACAAAGCCAATCCTGCATAAAGTAAAAAAAATAAAAACCCTAAGTTGTAGTAATGTTTCCATTATACACTAATATGATAGGAAAATACTTAGAACCATGTGATAAAAGTTACCTTCATCGTTAAGTGACCAACACTTACGGATTCCCCAAACAGAAATGAAGCAAATATAAACTCTAAACCAAAATCCAAATGTGTTACATCTCATTCCCATTTCTTGTGTAGCCAATGCCACCTTAATGCAAAAATCCTTGGATGAAGCTGAAGAAAGTTACTAACTAGGAAAAAAAACTTATATTATTACAATAGAAATTAAAGTTGTTGAGGTCCAATGATCATATCAGGATCCCTCATTTTTACAATGTTATCTCTTTGTTACAATATATTTAACAAAGACATAACAATGTAGCCTCTAATCAATATATCTTTCTCTCAATTATCCTCAAGAAATATTTGTACCTGAAAATTATCACAAAAACATAAATTAATAAAATGTATATGGATATGAATATGAATTAGATCAAGATGAGCATTGATATATATATATATAGGAGAAAAAAGAAAAATGCATTGATATAGGAATTAATTAATTACCGCGTGGAAATGGAAAAAGGGTGCAAGAATGAAGAATGTATAAGGAAGGAACTTAATTCAATGGTGGTGTAATGGGGTGGATGCAAGGTGGTGACAACTTGGAACAAGGACAAAAAAAAAAAGGCAGCAAAAGTTGAATATAAACAAAATTTAATTAAATCTTTGTGATTTTATAATAAATATTTTTTATGAGTGTTTGTTTGTTTCTCTAATATTGCTGCCTTTTTAAGGATGATCTTAGAGGATCCTCTCTTCGACCATCTGCTTCATTATGAGGTTGTTTGTTCTTTTTCTGGTTTTTTTCTGTGTTTCTCTCTCCCTTTCCAAAAAATCTCCAGTTGGTTTGATTCACTATTTTCGCTTTCTTTTTCTGTGTCTTGTTTCTCTCTCTCTCATCACCTCCACCAGCCACCCAAAATTTTCAGTTTGATTTTTTTTATTATAATTAAAGAAAAGATGGACATTAATGTACTCGCTTATCGTATTGTATATTTGTATATATATTTTATTGTAAAATATTTATATTAATTTAATTCATTTATATTTTTTGTAAGTTTGAAAATAAGATTAAATTATTAATAGCAAATTTTTAGTAAAAAAAATATTAGTTTTAAATTTCCTATAATTTTTGTATGAATTTATATTTAAATTTGAAAAAAAAAAGAATTTTTTTTGAAGAAGTTAAATTAACCCACCCAATTAAAATATTTTACTATATCATTATATTTTAAATCAAATATTTGACGGCGGGACTAAAATTGTTAAATTTTAAAATAGGCTAAATTACATCGGGAGTCCTTTAAGTTTGAGATTTGTAACAAATTGGTCTTTTAAGTTATTTTGGTGACACATAAGTCCTTTAAGTTCGAGGTTTGTAAGATATTGGTCCTTTGAGTTATTTTTGTCACACATAAGTCTTTTAAGTTTGTAAGCATTTTCAATTTAGTTCTTTGATGAGTCAATAATTAGTGTTTTTAATATATTATTTGAGTCTATTTTATTTAGATTTTATATGTTCTTATTTCCTTTTTAGAACTATTTTACTTCAATTACAAGTTATTTAATTTCAGGAACAAATATTCTAAAGATTGAGTCTTGAAGCAAAAGAAAGGATATTTGAAGCTGATTCGGACTAAAAATACGAATATTTGGTGCAAAAATATGAAGCCCCAAGTCATAAGCTTGGCACGGCCCGTGCCACCAGCCACACGGCCGTGCCAACACCCAGATTCCCTTTTGCTGCTTTTCTGCTTCCCGAACAAGCTGCCTATTAGTTTATTTTTGACCTAAAGCTCGTGGTTTCTTATGCAACACTTTAGTGATTTATTTCTTAGGGCTTAAGTCAATGTTAGACTATAAATAGAGCAGCCCTCAAGCTTATATAATCGTCTTTTGTTCTCTGGAATTAATAGTGACAATTGTTTCTTTGAATAAAAGTTCTTCTTTTTATTATTGGCTTAAATGCACTTTTCACCCCCTATGTTTCAAAAAGTTGCGATTTTGGCCCCCTTTAAAAAAAATGGATATTTTCAGCCCCTAACTTTTGGACCTCTTTTGATTAGCTGATTTTATGTCAGTTTTTCAGTCTCTAATGGTGTAAGCTGGCATGGGGATGGAAGGATGCTGATAAGTGGAGTCCAAACTTGCATGGTGTCCAAACTCACATGATAAGTGGAGTCCAAACTAATAAGTGGATCCTTCTTTAGGAGAGTCAAAAGTTACACCATGTCCGTTTGAACACCACTTATCAAATCCTTCTATTCCCATGCCAGTTTACACCATCGGAGACTGAGAAATTGTCATAATCTCCATCAAAATCAGCTAATCAAAAGAGGACCAAAAGTTAGGGGGTCAAAATATCCATTTTTTTAAAGGGGGCCAAAATCACAACTTTTTGAAACATAGGGGGTGAAAAGTGCATTATTTCATTTTATGTTCTTCTTCTTCTTCTTCTTTTTCTTTTTCTCTTCTATGTCTACAATGAACATGAGTGAGTAGACTCTTCTTGTCTTGAAATTGTTGGATGAGTCTAATGACATAATCCCTATCAAACCAAGCATCAAACCCTAATTTTATGTACATCTATTTTCTAATCTAAATTCACCGTTTTTATAATGAATTAACAAGTACCAAATTCATAAAGCTGCAGCGGAGGGTTAGTACTTGTTAAATCATAATCACAAATATCAAAGCGAACATCGAAAAAAGAAGTTTTGATATTGAAACAAGTAAATTTAGACAAGGATTGCGAAACATGAGAATAGTCTAGCAAACCTTGAGACAATAAAGTTTCGTTCTTCAAGGATTCCAATAGCAATCAATAATGAGAATAGGCGTGGTTACTAGAGGAACACACTCACTGAAACCGAAAGTAGATATGATAGGCTAAAGAGAAACTTTTCTTTAGAAAATAGGTCCAACATAAAGTTCTAGGTTTAGGGTTGGTTTGTAAAGGATTTGTCACCATGACGAACCAATAATCCCAAGACGCTTTTTAATATTATTTTCAAAACCGTTAAAAATTCCAACTTAATAATTTAACTCTCTTCTAATCATTCATAACAGTTAATTGAATTCAACAACTCCTTGTCGGAACCATACTTTTTATTACTATATCAGTAAACCGTGCACTTACGGATTTACCCCATCATTCTTCTGTCACATCATCGTTTTTGTAAGGCTTATTAGATCGTTTGATCCTTTATTTAATTTCATATTTTCATTTTAGTCCCATAAGTAATTAATAAAACTGACATTTTAGTCCCAAATAAATCTCGACTATTAAGTTTAACCTCAAATGTCTATGGTGGACAAAAAATTTTTTTTGAACAATTAGACAAACTTAAGAGTGGTCCACCAAAACAGATCATCATGTATGTATGTTTTTTCTGATAGTGCACCACCTGCACCTTATCTTTTTAACATTCTTCATCTTTATCATATTCATCAAAATAAACACAGAAAAAATAAACTAAAAATAATCATATGGTTTCCAATAACACAAACTAATGAATCAAATCACACCATATACGTTTCCAATAACGACAGTGGAAGAATAAACTGAAATTTCTTAAATTGCAACTAAATCGCTTTTGACTGAGGGAAGGAGGAATAGCAGAAATTGATGAGTTTTGGATGAAGAAATTTATGAGTTGACAGAGAAACTTAAGACCCAAAATACCTCAAATATATCCCATCAGATCTGAAAACGTAGTGAATTGTTCTCAATCACTCCCTCATGCATCTCACTGTTGTCATTCAAATTCAAAAATTCAACAATCAATAAAACCCTCATATGCATCTCACTGTTGTCTTTGAATAGATCCGTCGTGGTTGACGTAATTTATTGGCATGGGATCTCCATTCCTCTTTTCTTCCCAAAAACCCTTCTCACTAATGTTCTGGAGTTTTTTTTTCTTCTTCTTCTTCTTTTATTGTTGTTTTGTTTGTAAAGATTACATTCAGTTTTTTTATGCTGGAATCACGGTTATGTTATTGGTTTCTTTTAGTGTTTTTAATTTGTTGTCTAATGTGTTTGGTAGAGTCACCAATTTTTGTTGCTGGATTTCTTTTTTGGATATTGAATGTTGTTGAATGATTATATGAATTTTGGTGATTAGTGAGGTAGAAGATGATGAAAGAAAGAAAAAATTAGTTGTCGGTAAACCATAAGTTACAATAGACACGCATAATTCAATGATCATCATTTTAAAAAACAGATCAAATGGTTTAAATTGAAAAATTTAATAAGGTTTATGGTGGACAACTCTTAAGGTTGGTCCACCATAGATATCGTTTGGGGTTAAACTTAACGGTCGAAATTTATTTGGCAAAGGGAGAAAAAAGTAAGGGGTTAAAATGCCATTTTTATTAATTATGGGACTAAAATGAAAACATTAAATTAAATAAAGGACCAAACGATTTGATAATGTTTACAAACTTAAAAGACTTATGTGTGACCAAAACAACTTAAAGGACTAATCTGTTATAAACCACAAACTTAAATGACTTATGTATGAACAAAATAACTTAAAGGACCAATCTATTACAAACCTCAAACTTAAAGAATCTTTAAGGTGTGTTTGTTTCAAGGTTTGTAATAGGATTCCCGAGAATGTGAGATTGAAAATGCATCATTCCAATGTTTGTTTCAAGTTTTGAAAATTTGTTAAATGTTATATTCGCACGAATGTTATTTACACATGATTTATTCTATTGATATTCCTATGCTTAAAAGATGGGAATCAAACATTCCATTTTTACCAAACACATGGGTAGGAATGTAATTTCTTGCCTTGAAACAAAGTGTTTATTTAACCTCTAAAATAAAAAAGTACAATTTTTTAATATATTGAAAATCGAAGGATCAAAATAGAAACTATGTCTTATTATTATTATCATCATTATTTTGCTTCAATGTTTGTAAAATTCTATTCGAAAAAGATCAAAGGGTTGTATGTTATGTCTTATTATTATTATCATTATTATTTTGCTTCAATGTTTGTAAAATTCTATTCGAAAAAGATCACAGAGTTGTATGTTTTATTTTTTTATTCCTTAAAAAAATTATTTTATAATTTTTTTATGACAAAAGTGGTGTGTGTTTTGTTGGTCCCCACTTCCGACAACATAGTACGCGCTTTTGTTTTGCTACTAGGTAAATCTCGCATGGTTTTTTTTTTTTTTAGCTAAATTGTATTTTTGGTCTCTTAACTGTTTGGCTAGTATCGTTTTGGTCCTTTAATTAAAATTTGATTTATTTTGGTCCCTTAACTTTTCTCTGTTACACATTTTGGTCATTTCCGTTAGTTTTAATTCAAAAACGTTAGATTTTTTTTTAATTTTCTTCAGTAATTTTTCTAGGATTCTTGTTGTTGAAGGTTGATGGAGATGATATGAAGATGAAAAAGAGGAGAAGAAGATGAGGAAAACCTAACGTTTTTGAACGGAAAGGACCAAATATGTAACAGAGAGAAGTGGACCAAAATAAATCGAATTTTAATTAAGAGATCAAAGTGATACTACCTAAATAGTTAAGGGACAAAAAATGCAATTTAGCCTCTTCTTTTTTAGGGGAAATCTCGTATGGTTTGTTTTGTTGCTCCATATCAACCAATTCATCCTTCTTTTTCATATACAATAAAAAATAATAATTAATGCTCGTTTATGTCATGTTAATCTATATCTATATACATTTAAAAAGTGAATAGTTTGTTATTATAACTATCGAAAAGACGCGCACACGTGTCTGTCTTTCCGTCTTTTTTATTGCGTTAACGTTTGAAAATTATGAACGATGCTTTTTTTTTATGAAATTTTGATTTTTATTAAAACTAAAAATATAAATGTGTGTTGCTTTGAAGTTATAACAAACCAAAATAATCATGATTATCTATTTCAATGATACAAATATAACAAAAAAAATATAATCTAAATTCTTTTTTTTAAATGACACCAACAACAATCTTTAGTATAGAAAAAGTTGTTCTTTAAGGATATAATTGAGATAATGAAAAAGTAAGTATAGATACAATCATCTAGTTTGTTACACTTTTTAAATGATAAAGGAAAAAACTGGACATTTTTATTTGTTACACTTTTGTTTTAATATTGAATTTTATTCTTATCTATTTGTTACATGTGTTATTTGTATTGAAAATTGAGGGTATTTTTGAAAGAAAAAAAAATCTAACCGAAAAGTGCTAAAAGAGATAGTTTTCTTTATATATAGTATAGATTATTCTTATCTATTTGTTACATGTGTTATTTGTATTGAAAATTGAGGGTATTTTTGAAAGAAAAAAAAATCCAACCTAAAAGTGATGAAAGGGGTAGTTTTATTTATATATAGTATAGATTTAAAAGTTACACACGTTTAAACATATAATTTTAAGGAGAAAACTTATAAACAGTACCTTACCTACTGTTTATCCTGTTACCCACTAATAACATTACAAGTGGATTAAATGATCCACGTCAAACTCAAATTGACTTTATTCAATTAACTCTGTTAACCTCTTCGTTATTATTCACGTCAGACCCAACCCTGCTACAAAGTAGAGCAGTCAACGTTAGTTTCCAGTGCTGTAAAACTTCGTTAAACCAAATCGAAACAACAATCTTCAGTTATCTAAATCAGTCTCGGATTTATATCAAATTCTTTCTCAATTCTTTTTGATTCTTTGAAAATTACAACCCTCAATTCACCAGTTTTTCTGCCACTACAATCTGCAACACCTACCAAACACAAAATTAACATCGCTTTTTTCTATTGTGCCTGAGAGAGGAAAACCCCAATCTACCTTTCAACACAATACGGCATGGTTACAAATATAGGGGATTTAATTCCTACCCATCCATCTTGTGAGGTTCTTGGGAGCAATGTCAATAAATCAAGAAATTGCAATACAACTCCTGCCACCTCGGATTCTAATGGTAATTGACAATTTACT
>Ga0315914_1007957_pt1 | contig 14417 bp, 15 predicted proteins | sample MpolenodulesMG_FD_203920 | JGI IMG/M metagenome (GOLD analysis project Ga0315914, IMG submission 203920) | Medicago polymorpha root nodule microbial communities from Los Angeles, California, United States - elongated nodules | ecosystem: Host-associated > Plants > Roots > Nodule | place: USA...
GAGAAATGATAACACTGAGCACCGATTCAAACAATTTTTATCACCAAAATTAACATTAAAACAAAGAAATCGCTTGGGGCCTCTTTGTCTTGTTTAGAAGCTTTCTTCGACTTCTTTGTATGTAACAAAGAAATAAGTAATTGAAAAAATAAAACACATTATCACAAATCTAGATCTAACAAGTTAATCGATTAAAATCACGAAACTTGATCTCACAATTGAAAGAAGAAACTCACAATAATCTCACAATAAGAAATTTGACGAGCTCTTAAAGAAAAGGAAAATTGAAAGAGGGATAAATCTCACATTAATTGAAGATAAATAAAACTATATGCATGATATCAATATTTGGAGTAATGAGAGAAGAAAAAGGGAATCCTCATTCACACAATAATTAAGAATCCTTAATTCACAGCTTCAAAACACTAAAATAGAAAGATTAAGAGCGATAAAACATACCAAAACTTCACCAAGCCATAAAGAGGTATCCAAGGCCTGCTTCCACCAAAACGAGTCACAACCTCCTTAATTGATTCAAACGGAAGCGATTTGTCAATCTCAGCTCGCAAAGTCACCTTCCTAATTAGAAAGAAAAAACTGATAGCACTGTAACGGATTTACTTAAATATTTCAAATTGTTATACTATCCTCCAATACCTAAACCTCAAATGAGTTACCATTAAGAAGCCAGTTACAATGTTATTCATATACATGTTTTCTAAATTTCACCTCAATTTTAATCACCAAGACAATTCATTCCAAGCTTACTTTCCTACTCCAAAAGTCTCATAAGTTTTCTATATTAAACTGGACACTATATCATGCTATTTCCTAGTACTTAAAGTCATTTAAATTAGCCTAATGTAAAAGTGCAAATTTTTCAAAACGGATTACCATTAAAATGATTATTTTTAAACCAACCTATGATGTTCAAAACTCATCCATGATTCACCAACACAGTTACAAGTATGATCTAGAATTTATTAGAGAATCTCAAAACTATAAATAGAAATCAAAACCTCGTAAATCCAAGGTGAACTACATAACTTCCACATGTAGATTCCCTAAATTATGTTGCTAGAATAGAATCTCTCTTTTTTTTTCGTTTTTTTTCTTCACTTCCAACCTTCATGTAGAAAATTAATCCCTCACTATGATCTTTGCCAGCTACAAGATGTGAACACAACTATAAAGTCTGAATTTTATGCTAAAAAGGTTGATTCCTACATTTCTTAATTATTTTTCTCATACTTTAATCAAGGAAAGAATATTAACTAAGAGAAACTAAATGTCAAAATCACTTGCAACTTGAAACCATAATTTTAAATGAGTAGAAACATATACATAACCTCATGTTTACCCTCTGACATGATAGCAAGCTCTACCTCAAAATTATTTCTTCAGTGTTTACATAACTTAAAACTCCTACCTCAGCATCTTCTATTGGATTCACCTCTGTCTTAAACATAACATAATTCCTAATTGATAATTAAAGTTAGTATGTACTCTAATTTGAATAGTCTCATATGCTTTAAAGTTTTCACATTATAAAGCAACTCACACCGGCTCAATTTTTAGTTACACCTTTCAAACATTGCTAACAATCTATATAGTTTCATAACTTTGTACTCTCAACTACACAATATAATTTACACAAACTTCTCAAGGAAACATAAAACTACGACCAAACAAATTTCTCTACTACTATCTGGTTTTCAAATTTCTTTAATACAATTATATCTTCTCTTCTTTTCTTTCCTTTTTTTTTTTACAATTTCTACCGATGATTCTTATCAAAAACTTTATTCCTCTAAATTCAACTAACCAAGAAAAGATCTATAGTGTAAATTTTATATCAATTTAAACGAAAGCTAAAACACCAAAGTATAAGTCTGTCGTCTGACCTTTATATTCTCATTCAAATTGATCATTTGCAGCCAATCATGTCAAACACAACCACTCTGTGTTCATTGAAAATGCATTATCTTCACATTTACAAGCATTATTTTCTACATCAAGGTAACAAATTTCATCAGGTCATATCATTTAACACATCGGAAGAACATATGATAAAGTTGATAGACATTCTTCTTACATATTCTATAAGTTTTAAGACGATCCACATTCCACACCACTATTTGGTACAACTTTGGCTCGGTAAACCCATTGGGGTTCCACAGGTTTGTATAAGTTGATTGAGTTCTTTGAATTAAACTAAGGTATGAAAAACATAGTCATATCTCATGGTTTAATGGAAAAATATAAATAGAGAACTTCGATTATTAGAACTCTTACTATGTTGTTAGATAAAAATCAAACTAAAAAAACAACTATAGAATTATATGTTCAAAGATTATTTATGCTGTAAACTGAAATTGATGTTTCATTTTGATCACAAGTTAATAAAAAACCAGAAATTGACTCCAAAACGTTTTCAATTCAAATTAAATCTAGACCCATAAACCCATATAAGGCACCATTAAACACAGGAAAACAGTTCAAAATTCAACTGACATTCATACTGATTAAAATTACAAATTTTGCAGCAAAAACAACAAGTGAACACCAAGTGTCTTGAGAATCACGGGATTCAAACACAAACCAAATAAGACCCATATGCAATCAAACAAGGGAGAAAATTTTTGTGAACTGAAATTGCTATGATACCTCAAGGTGTTGTCATAGAAGAGTGGAAATCTAGGTTGAATGCGGCATCGATGTATGGGTGTTGTTGCGCCGTGGTCGTTTTCGCTGCCGCAGTGCATATCGTGACTGAATCGAATTGAGTGTTTGAGGTGCAATTTGAGTCGAACGTGATATCAGAAACTGAATTGAGGGGGTTGAGCGATGATGAAACGGCTGTGTTTTGACTTTGGATCGCGGTGAGAGTGATGATATTGAAGAAACACGTATATACATGGAGACAAGATTTTTTTTTGTTTCTTTTTCTAGTTATTGTGGGAGTGAGATAAGGAAAGTTTAGTGGGTTCAGTGAAGAAAATATTATTTTGTTTGTGTAAAAAAAAATATTATTTTGTTTGTTCTTTAAAAAAAACATATGGAACAAAAACAACAAAAAAAAAATATGGAGAAAAGATTTAATACCTTTTTTTTCTTAAAATCAGGTTTGCAATGATATTTAGGAGTATAAATAGCTGAGTTGATTTAATCTAAAGATTGAAGTTGGAGGTCAAGGGTTCGAATCCTAGCAAAGAAATAAAAACATTAACATAATAATTAATATGCTTATATTTCACACCTTTTTTTTCTTAAAATCAGATATAAAATAATATTTACAAGTTTGCCACCTTGTTTTTATTTCATATTTGACCCCATTTATTCTTAAAATCAGGTTTTGAAGTTTACTCACTAAAAGAACCTATAGCAACGGGGTATTGGGACATCAGTTGCTAAATTTTATCTATAGCAACTCTTTTTTCTGCAGTTGCTAAAAGTGTCCGTTGCTATATGACAAACTTCTTGTAGTGTCTCCTCTCTCCTCCCTTCTTCATCTTCTCCGACGGAGAGACGGTGGTGGAAGAAAGTCTGACGCGGTGGCCGGCGAGTTATCGCGGCGGCGCCACCGTGTCGGAGCTAAAACCTCTTCTTTCTTTTATTTTTTTTACTCTTTTCCTATGTTTTTTTAACCTCCCGATTCCATTTCTAAACTCAAAATTCCGAAAAAATTAACCCACGGCCTTAGATCTAGAGTTTAAAGAACCGAAGATATACTTTTGTAGCTTTTTCTTTGTGTTTCGGCTTTGGTGTCCTGCTTTGGTTTCCACCTTCAGTCCGTTGTTGTTGGTTTGCGACTGATCTGAGTGGTTCACGTGTTGTGTTCGGTTTTGATGCTTGACGGCGATGGTCTTGGGTGTTTGAGTCGGCTACCGTGATAGGGGTTTTGGGTTTTGTGGTTTTTCAAACTTAAGGGTTTGGTTGATGACGTTTTGTGATTTCTGGCTGTAAAGTTGTTTAGTTTCGATGAATTGCTTTTGTTTCACATGAATTGGCATTTTTTTTATGAAATACTGGCTGTTTGTGCGTTTTTTCTTGTCCCTTCTATTTGTTTTGCAGGTTGTATTTATAGGGAAGGGTATTGGCCAAGGGTCTGAGATAAGGCAGTGTTAAAGGATTGGGATGGAGATGAGGTGCATGACAGCCTGTGTTGGGCTGGAATGGACAGATAAATAAAAATAAAAAGACTCCAAATGATAAAAGATAAAGATTAAAAAAAATGAATGTAAAGTCAGTTAATTAAAAGAATTTAAATTAAATTAAAAAAAATGAAAATTGAGAGAAGAGGGCCCGACTTGGAACCAAAATGAGGTATTTTAAAATACCTCTCTGCCGAATTTTCCACCGAAAATCAGAGATCGGTTAGGGTCGAACGATGCGTGTTAGTGGGATTTTCGGATCAAAAATTGGGGTATAACAGCAGCCAATACAAATACCCAACAGACTTCCATTGAGAAGTTAATGGGTTCTTCGTTGTTTGGAAGTTGAGAGGAAGACCTTTGTTGATTCGTCGTGGTCGAAACGTCTGATAAGTGACTAAGATGAAGGGTTTAAAAAAAAATTGGTTAAAAAATTGGAGCTTTAAAGGTTTGATAATGGAGTTTTTTCGTAAGTGTTTTTGTTGAAAGAGAAGAGAGAACAATACAATTTCAATTGAGATGGAAAAGTTGAAAGGGAAAGGTAAAACCCTTTTTATACACTTTTTGATCTTGACAAATGTCATCATCCTAAATTGACAGTTTTAAATATAATAAAAAGTGGTAGTTTCCCATGACTGGAATGTGGCCCACTAACTATGGTGAGGACACCATAAAGCGTTGTTTGAACTGCTTTCTCCAGAAGATAGTATCAGTCTCGATCAAAGTATATGTTAGGGGGCAATTTGTTAGACTACAATTTTTAAAGGCTATCTTAAATGTAGTCAAACTAGGTTTGACCTCATGATCGAAAGAATCAGCATTACTCTCACATCTAGATGATTGGTCAAAGGATTGGACTTAGTGGAAATATTCAAGTCATGATTGCAATTCGACGGGCAGATGGGCATCGAAGAAAGTTTGGTTCTACATGAGGTCAAGCAGCGGTTATTCTGAATAGACGAGTATTTGAAATTCGCATCGAACGGATAACTTTGCCGTTTTTAGAAGTTGTAGTTTCAAATCTTGATGTAGGTAGTTATTCTTCTAGTGTAAATAGTAGTTTTTCGTAGGGAAAACAGGTCACAAAACTTATACACAAAACTTATACTCAAACTATCCGCATGCAAGAGAGAAACGAGTCACAAGTTGCAATGTATGAACATGTGTACCAATTTACATTCAATCAATGCAATTTATGTTTGTTTTCTTAGTATCTTTGCAATTTACTTGTTTATTTCAAGCAATTTATCTTATTTTCGTTTAAAAGTGACTACGAAGAATTTAACTAGGTTAAATTCGACAGTTACATTTATATTTTTACTACGTTCTTCAAGAACAATCATAAATTTCTGGAAAAATAACAAACACAATATGTCCTTAAGATTTACTGGTTGATCATGCAAGTAATTAATTTTAAACCAGCGGTTGTTCACCAAAAATCAATGTAAACAGTGGTACAAAAAGCATCGCGCGTGGATCCTGATCCTCCCGGTATCTTGCCCAGACATCCTTGCTTCCCAGACCTCGGAAGTGTTGATACACCCAAGCCTGCAACAATGAGAAGACCATATAAATATACAAACAATAATAACTTACATTTAAAAAAAAAACATAATTTTAAATTTATACCTGCAACAAAGTCAGGTATCCTGCCACCTGACCGCAGTTCCAACGTGCAGCATTATTGAGCTCCCTATACAAGTGAGCTAGTGCCGCAGCTCCCCATGAATAACCAGCAACAAGATCAAGGTCTCTAAGATACCTCAGGCAGACAACATCCACATCATTCTGGCTCTTGTAAGTGAAGAGTGTGATCTCCACCAAGTATAGCAAATATATGCGGACAGCCTAGTCCCGCATCCTCCGCACCTCCTGAGTCACACCACGCTCAGTCTCCAACTCCAACTGCTCCTTCATACGCTGCTTGAAAATCCTCTGCAAGTAGCCAAATCGGCAATGTGCACCTTTGGTCTTCGTCACCTAAACAAGAGCTTCACCCGGATCAAACCCCAAGTACGTCACCATCCAATCCACCGTGTCTTCCCATGATATGAATGTGTGGGATAGAAGCATGTCGTCAATGGGGAGATGCAGCAAATAGGACACATCATCAAGTGTCACTATCATCTCCCTAAAAAGAAGGTGGAAACTCGAAGTCTCCTCGTGCCACCTCTCTACAAATGCACAAATGAGATCGGGGTCAATCATGTTATAGCTGGTATCCTGAAGCCAAGAAAGACTGTTGTCCCTCAATCTGTCATGCCACCACCGTGCAGCCATGATAGGGGTGGTATCTTTATCATGCACCATTTCTATCTTCTTTTCGTTGCTGATGCATTTTAAATTGCCACGCCACTGCAAATAATTAAAAACAATACCTAAACATCAGTTTACACTCATGGCTTCACAAACAGGCAGTTTAACAATTTAACAATTTAACATTGCATAAACAATACATTAACAACATATTAAAGTAAGTTTAACATTAATAAATACTTCGCTCTCAGACGCCTTCATGGCCACGTGCACATGGTACCTCCACAGCAGGCTAGTGTCGTGTGGGCCACCGGGATAGTCATCAAGTGGGTCAGGGTCCACCACACGCTTCTTCCTCGTTCTCCTTCGCTGTGGCTCGGCATCTTCCATATCCTCGTCCATTGCCTGAAGCTCGTCCTCAAGCTTCTGCTCCTCCATTTGTTGCACGTCCATCTCATCATATTCTTGCTCATGCTGCTCCGGCTGATGCTCGACATCAGCACGGCGTCCTCTGACACCCCGACGCCTCGGAACAACACCATCCTCCTCCATCCGTTGGGTAAGCTCTCTTCTACGGGAAGCATGCCCTGCCACCCTTACGCACTGAGTAGAGGAGGAACCTTCTGTAACATACACATAACACAATCAACACAACCACAGTACAAAACAAACGTTCAAAACAAATACTGGGTGTTTCTGGAATTTATTTTCCGGATTGCTTCAGTTCAGAAGATAAAAAAAATGGTACAAATTACTTGCATGTATAGAGAAAATCGAACTAACCTTCCATGTGACGTTTATCAAGGGTTGAAATGCGGTCCGTTTGAGCAAGATTACACCAATTTTGGTTGGATTTTTGCAGTTCAGATTTTGGGATTAGAGGGAGAGAGAGTAAGTAAAAAGTGAAACTATAAAAATGGGGGTGAACTTTCTTTTATACTTCGAATGTGTCCAGAATATGTAATCCAGACCACGTTTTACATTTTCGGATTCTTTTTTCCGAAGGGCCAAATTTTAATTTTCCTAGGACGCGTGAGAAGGGCGTAGGGTGGGAAAAGTAACACTCTTATTTTTGGCCCCAAGCCCACAAATAGAGAACACTTCGGTCTTTAACGGCTACTTCGAAACCTATATATAGTTACACTGAATAGTGTTGCAATTCACTCATTCTTCATTCTCATTCATTCACTCTTTCGTCTTTCTTTCCCTCTGATCAATCAATCTTCTTCAATCTTTGGTTTCATCGCTCTGAAACTAATCAATAGCCGCAACACAAAACAACACGCTTCAATTCATTATTATTTCTGTATTTGTTTTTCTTCACTTTTCTGTTTAATTCTTTTCTAAATCTTCTTGCTTTCTCTCTTTCTTGCTTTCAGGTTTCTTTCACCAATGGCCAAATCCACAAACAATTCTTCTCAGGATATTGTAAGTCTATTTTAAGGTTTTCTTGAATTGCTCATCCTAGGGTTTTTCTCAATTTACTGTTTTCTTCAATTGCTTGATTTAGAGTTTTCTTGAATTGCTCATTCTAGGGTTTTTCTAAATTTACCGTTTTCTTGAATTGTTCGATTTAGGGTTATTCTCAATTTAGGGTTTTTTCTAATTGTGTTTTGTATAATCAATAATTAAATTCTTTATATTTTTTCAACTTCAATTTGCATATTTTGACGAATGTGTTTGTTAAAATGATTTTGCAGACTTATGAAAGGGTTTTGGACGCCCCTTATATCTTAGACGACTTTTACTTGAACTTGTTGGACTGGAGTAGCCGCAATGTTGTTGGTATCGCGCTTGAAAACTCTGTTTATCTATGGAACGTTTCCGACCCTTCCAGTTCAGAGCTTGTCACAGTGGATGATCAACATGGTCCTGTCACAAGTATTAGCTGGGCACAAGATGGATGCCATTTAGCCGTTGGGTTGAACAACTCCCTTGTTCAAATCTGGGATACCACTGCTAAGAAACAGGTAAATATCATACAAAAATATAGGCTTTGTTGTTATGGTGCTGTTTGTGTTGTTTATATTTATCATACTAAACATGCAAATTATTTATTGACCTAACAAAAGTTATGTATATGGGCAATAACATAGGAGAACAGTAAACAGATATTGTACTAATTAGTTTAACCATTCTTTCTATTGTTCCATAATTCAAACCTGAAATTGTTCTTAATTCTCATGTTTTTATGGTTTGACTTTGGTGACTGCAGCTAAGGACATTGAAGGCTGGTCACAGAGCAAGAATCGGTTCACTGGCATGGAACAATCATATTCTGACAACAGGAGGAATGGATGGTAAGATTGTTGATAATGATGTTAGAATGAAATCTCACATTGTTGAAAGTTTCAGGGCACATAAAGGTGAGGTTTGTGGGCTCAAATGGTCACCCTCAGGACAGCAATTGGCGAGTGGTGGAAGCGATTCTATTGTTCACATATGGGATAGTTCAGTGGTTTCGTCAAATTCACCCACCCGTTGGCTTCACAGCTTTAATGAACACAAAGCTGCTGTGAAGGCACTTGCTTGGTGTCCTTTTCAGGCTAATCTATTGGCTTCTGGTGGAGGTGGAGGCGATCGTTGCATTAAGCTGTGGAATACTCACACGGGTGCACGTTTGGATTCTGTTGACACTGGATCACAGGTATCTGGTCTGCTGTGGAACCAGAACGAGCGTGAGCTTCTTAGCTCACACGGTTTCACGGAGAACCAGCTTACCCTTTGGAGCTATCCTTCGATGGTGAGGATGGCGGAGCTCAGAGGTCACACTTCGAGGGTGCTGTGCATGGCGCAGAGTCCAGATGGGTGTACAGTGGCATCTGCAGCCGCTGATGAGACTCTGAGATTTTGGAATGTCTTTCGAAGTCCAACATCAGCATGCAAAGCAGCTGCACCAATGACAGATAAATGAGCCCTTGCCTAATTTCAACTGTATCTGTTGAAGATGAAGACTTGTGTTACTCGTGCGGATCTGAGTTGCAATATCTTAAATCTTAATTTCTTTTGAGGAGGTTGCATTATCTTAATGATAGTCCTATACTCTTAGTTTGTTCTAAAGATTTTTTTTTTAAGTTAATGGTATCACTAGTTCTAGGTAGTACACAAATTTCTTTTTTTTTTTTTTGCGGGAAGATACATACATTTATACAGCTAGCAAATGTATACACACATAACATTGAATTAATGGAGATGATTTGATTTTTTATTTTCACTTTGATTATTTATCTTTCTGTTTTTATTGTTCTTGGAAGAGCCCAAATCGGCAAGTTGGGTTGTTGTATGAGCTAAGTGTGTGGATTTAGATTCTTCGATTTTTAAGTCTTTACATTTATATGTCTTATCCGTTCATGATAATTTTCATTCACAGTTAGGAATGCATCATAAGCAATGAACTACTTCAAATTATTCATTGTAGTCCTCTCATTAGCATGAACATAGAATAGTTTTTATTAGACCTTGAAAATGGAAATATGATTGATATTTCTGAACAATCAGACTTAGAGGATATAGTGCATATGGGAAATGCTGAAACTGAAACATCCAATGGGAAACCAGTTGTAGCCCTGCAAGAGGTAAATAAATTCCCATGTTCTCATCATCAGTTTGGTTATCCTTTGTGTTAAAACATCAACCTGTTTTAACACAAATGGGTCCTTTTCACCTTCCTTTACCTTGAAACTCTACCTAGCACAATCCGTGAACACATTCTTAACCTGCACTAATCTCCTCCTAACAGATTCTGCACCACACAATCCTACCCTGTCCCACACTTCACCTCATACAGATTCTGCACTTCGTCCCTTGCTGTCAACAAGCCCTGTTTCTGTTTCTACTAATACAACACAGGCACGCACCTTCAGCCACATGTCATATACCTTCTAATATTACTTTACCTTCTCATGAACCTTCTGAGGTTACTTCACTTATCCGAACAATACATTTGCCAAGAATGGCATTTTTAAACCAAGAATTTATCTCATACACAGCGAACCTCAGTCATAGTTACATATTTTACTAGACTGCCTGATAACGTGCTTTTGCATAGCTGCACAGATATCTTAATTTCTTCTGAGGAGGTTGTTGTATGAGCCAACTGCATGGATTTATATTCTCTGATTTTGAAGTCTTCACATTTACCTGTTTTTGAATTAATCGTGATGCATTCATGATAATTTCATTTCGGTGTCTTCTTAATTGTTATTTTTAGTACCATTGGTGGTGCCATCGTTGAAAGCTAGACCAATTGATCAAATTGGTGTGTGAATCAATTTCACTGATAATTCCTAAGGAAAATAAATTATTAACTTGGTATAATCATAGTTCCTACTTCTTATAAGTCTTAAATGATGACTGATAATTACAGATTTTGTTGTTTTGAGGGCAGAGTTTCAAAATTTAAAAATGCAATCACCTTTGCTCACTGCAACTTGTCTACTTTCTCTGAGTACAACTGTGAAAGCTTAGAGATCTTCACACCTTCATAAATGGCTTCATAGTATTTCAACAGAACATTGTCTCCAATTTTAAGAAATCCATTGGTCGAATTTTGGAGAGAGTTGTATATGTTTGCTACCAAAGAACTCTTCTAAATATTGGAGGAGTCTCATGAAAGAATTGGTATGAATGACTCATACAGTGAAGGTGGTGGATTCAAAATATATGTTTTCTTGGCAGGTGGTGTATAAAGAGAAAAATCTGGTGGATCATGTCCACGGTAGATCTAGTGAGACCTCATATTTCAACGGTGCAAAAATATTGGTGTAGTGTATAATCTAAACGACATGTGCATGGTAAGGGAGGTTGGGGATATGTTGGCGGGAAATTTTCCCTGCGGAGAAGAAAGGTCGTCTGAAGGTATTATAGAGATGGGAATGGAGATCATATCCCTCGTTCCGCGAAAACTTTTACTAAAATACATTTTATATTTGTATGTAAAAATATTTATGTTATATTTATTTATCTTTTCACACATGTGCACATTTTTTTTTATATGTGATGTAATGTCTTAATATTATATTTGTTGTATGGCTTAATTTTAACTTTTTTTTTACCAACTAATTGAGTAAAAATAATATAAATCGATGGGATTTATAGGGATCTGTAGGCAGTGGCGGAGCCAGGAAATTTGTAAAGCCTGGGCAAAAAAAATTTCGCAAATTCACATGTGACATAATATATATAAATAGTCATAAATCGAAATAAAAGAGGTTCGTCATTTATTCAACAAAAGTACAATTTGAAATAAAAGAGATTAAATATAACCTACCAATAGCGTGCTAAATAAAATTAGGAGGTAAATGCCATTTCCGAGACCTCTTTGCGGTGAATGTTCGAATAATATCAATATCTTCAAGTGACTTGAATATCTCACGCTCGGTGTAACATATCATCAAGTCATTGAACCACACATTGTTGATCTTGTTGCGCAATTTAGTCTTGATAATTTCATTGTTGAAAAAGTTCTTTCAACGGATGCTGTAACAGCTTGTTTTTCGCTAATTTATTTTATTATTTATTTATGTGTGTTTGTATGTGCTTGTATGTGATTATTTGCCTATGTGCGTATTTTGACGGGTTTAGTGTTAGAAGGGTATTTTGGTCATTTTGTGGGTAAGTGTAAATTAGTAATTTTACCATATAGATTATTTTATTGGTTTGAGTGAGAATAGTTATTGTTATTAAGTGACTAGAAAGTGAGGTAATTAATTAAGAGCCGATAAGTAATCGTTATTTTTACCGTTAAGTGACTAGAAACATTTTGAATTAGTTATTAAGTGTTGTGAGCCCATTAAAACATTAGGAGGGTTAAGCCCAATTGTGTAGAGTCTATATAAGCATTAGTCATTAAAGAAAATAGGGTTACACATTCATTTCATAAGTTTTTTAGGGAGGTAGAGAGAGGAAAGTGCTAGAGGAAAGAAAAAGGGTTTTGAAGAGAGAAGAACAAGGAGGGAAAGAAGAGAGTAGAGATTCAAGGGATTGAAGTTAAAGTGAAGCACTAGCTTAGATTTGTGAAGAGTTGAGGTAAGGGGGCTAGTTTTCTCTCATAATCACTTAGTATAATCTCTTCTCTACTTATATTCAAAAGTGCTTATTGTGAAGAAGTGATTATTGTGAATTTAATTGATGACATTCGTGCTCTTATTTTAGTCCTATGTTTGGGTATGTGAATTTGATGATAATTGAGTTGTTGATGATGAATTTGCATGTTCATGTTATATATAAATGGGTACTTTGTGAATTTTGCTCAAATTGATGAATTGTGATATTGTGTTGTTGAATTGTGGTTGAATTCATGATTGTGAGTTGTGTTCATTGTTGAGTGTTGTTGATAATGTCATTTCATGAATTGAGAATGACATATGTGTTGATTGTGTGTAAGTTGTGGTTGTTGAAACCTTGAAGAAGTAAGTGAATTGAAATATAAGTTGTTATAGTATTGTTGTAAAAAGACTCTAATTGATGCAATCGAACTATGGAAAATAATTTTTATCGTTTTGGGTATGTTGGAGATCAAAATAGAGATTTTTGGGATGATTTAGGGATGAACCCGTAGCTCAAAATTTGTTTTCCATGCCATTGAGTCGATTCAGAAAGGTTTGAATCGTATCAATCTGCATCTGGGCAGGTTTGAATCAATTCAGACAGTTTTGAATCGTCTCATTTTCTCTCTGACTTGTTTGAATCGATTCAGCCTTAGTTGTAAACATAAAAGTTTTAGATATGGATGTCATATTTCCAATGGCTTTGGTCCCACTTCAAAATGTTTTCTAGAACTTGATATATGATCAAATTACTGTATATAGGTCATGTGGCATTCTTCATGATACTTTTTCATAACTTTTTTATTAAACCATGAAACATCTTCAAAATTTATATTGAGTTTAAGGAAGTCCTTATAGTGAATAAATGAGTATGTAAACATGAAGTTGTGATGTTTAGGAGTGGTTTAATTTGGTTTTATTTTGAAAATGAATTGGTTTTGCAAAATGATACCATGAGACGAACTTAGGTGAATTTTTGGATTTATCGGTATTGGCCGGTAAAACGCACATGTATACGCTACTACACTCATATGTGATCTAAGTGTATACATAGTTGAGGCACTAGAATTGTTTCCTTAGTTTTGATTCAATTGTTTTAAAGTTGTAAAATGATAGACGAACTTTGTCGAAAACGATCTTTAAGACCGAATACTTTGTAAATCTTTTGTGGATTGATTGATATGATTATATGAAGATATTTGACTGACAGATAGGTGTTGAATATGATGTTTATCATAGTATGATGTATTTTCTCCTTTACTTGGATTATGAGAAATTGTATGGAGTTGTTGAGTTGTAATGACGTAGTTGAAGTTGATTAAATATATATGTTAAATAATGGTGATTGCATGTATTGAATTATGTTGTTGAATTATTACATGTAAACCATGGTGCTATTGATGGTGAATGCATAATTGCAAAATGAATGTGATTTAGGATATTTTATATATATATATATATCCATTGGTGATGATGTTGGTGAGTTGTTGTTGAACATGTGCATAGTGTGTCATATGTTCATGCATGAGTCTTAGGATGTTTACATCCAGTGGAGTGATTTGAATACTTTGTATTCAATGGTTTAGGATGTTTATATCCAGTGGTGTGATTTGAATACGTTGTATTCAATGGTTATGATGTTTTTGTTGCATCATGAGGTGTCGACATGTTGTTGTTGGAGATGGTACCGTGTCCATACATGAGTCGTGTCTAGGTGTATATTATGTCTTTGCATGAGTCCTAATTGTACACTTGGTGATTTTAATTGATGATGTTTATTTCGGTGAAAATAATAAAGTGTGATTTATGATCTTTTGGTGACGATGACTTTCTTGCTTATACTTTGAAATAATGAATTGTATTTGCTGAGTTGATTAGGCTAAATGAAGAATAAGGTGAGTAATCCTTTCATTGATTGATGTTGATAAATGATGAGCCTATGTCGATGACTTGATTAGAG
>Ga0315914_1007958_pt1 | contig 14417 bp, 3 predicted proteins | sample MpolenodulesMG_FD_203920 | JGI IMG/M metagenome (GOLD analysis project Ga0315914, IMG submission 203920) | Medicago polymorpha root nodule microbial communities from Los Angeles, California, United States - elongated nodules | ecosystem: Host-associated > Plants > Roots > Nodule | place: USA...
CAACACAACGTCGCACTAAGACGACGAAATCACGAAAGAAAAAACAAAATAGATGTGAAAATCACTTATTTCAATAAAAGAGAAAGAGAAAAACGAGTTAGAGGGATGATTTTGGGTCAAAAGTTGACGCTAAATCACCCCTCTTTGATGGATGAAGGAAAAGAGACTAGGGTTTTGGTGACGGCTCACAAGAGGGAAGGAGAAGAGAGAGTTTAGGGTATTGTTTAAGCATCCAAATAGTACTACTTCCGTCCATACTATTTATTTTTGAGAGAAAAAAAATTGTCTCTTTTTTTTTTTTTGGTACAAAAAATTGTCTCTTTTAATTAATTTTTTACACACATATCCCTATTTATTTTATATTTTGTTCTTCAATCAACATTAAATATACTGATCATCTCTCTTAAAGGATAAAATTGTAAAAACAATAGTAATTACAAACAAATTTATTACAACTTTCAATTTTCTTGATTCCCGACATTTTTCCAAAAATGCCTCATAATTAGAGATGGATGGAGTAAGTTACATTGAAAATTGTATAAATATGATTTTTATATGTATTTGACTTGTATTTTCGAGATAAATTCTTTTATCCGAACTTACAGGATCTTCTTTGATTTTCCCAAATCAGAAATTGTCCACATAATCCGTTTGCAAAAATTTAGTACTTACATAATTCAAATTTGTTTCTTATAAACTTTATGATGCAGTTTTGTTGGATGATATTCACTTATCATTGTCCTTATTATTTTCAACAAAAATCGAATCCAATGTTGTTTCTGTCCACGTTGGACTCAGATTCCAGTTTCGTGAAACATTTCTAGATTTAGAATACGATATTGATGTCTGATTGTCTCACTAGTTTTTTTGTTGTTGGTGGGGACTTGCTCTCATGTTTTGTGATGATGGCTCCAATCAACATGATGTGAGAATGCACGGAAATGAAAGCGATGCATGTGACATGTGAAGAATCAATTAGGTTGTGAAACTTTAACTTTTATGATATGAGCTACGTGTGAAATGTGAATCATGAATGTCTGAGTGCTAGGTTGGAAATAAGAGGAGTGAAAGTGGGGATAGCATATCAGAAATGTAGTTGTGTTAGGTCATTGTTGAATGATAGAGCATTGGAAAAATACATTTATCCTTGAGTTTTAGTAATATGGAGTTCGTGATCGGAAGATAAGTAAAGTATGATCAATTATTGTTTTAGTTTGTATTTAAGTCTAATTTTCCCAAACTACGAGTTTTAGTAATTTGGAGTTCAGAGTCAAAAGATAAATAAAGTATGACCAATCATGATTTCAGTTTATATTCAAGTCTGATTTTCCCAAACTACCTAAACTTAATTAAAATCCGGTAACCACTTGATTAGTTGCACCAAAACTTTTATCATTGGTCACTTCTATTTTTGATGGTTTTATTATGAAGTTTGTTGTTGTGTTGCTGTAGGGAGCTTTGCATGGGTTAGTCCTGAACAAGAGAAAAGAAATGCACTTAACTTTTTAACTTCTCAATGAATACTTTCATTTGTAGAACTCTATTTTAAGCTTAATCATTGTTTTCCTTAATGTAATGAGACTGGGGGTACTTCAATTGTCTGGTAGAATTGTTTCCGTTTGGAATCCTGACGGTTTTTTCTTGCCATTAAAAACACTTAAGTCACTTTCATAGCCTTGGTCCAATATCTCTTAGTGGAGAGATTCCTAAAATTGATTGTAACATCTATGGTGTACAGCTGAGTCAAAAAAAAATCTATGGTGTACAGCTCTTGGTTCCTTTTCTATTTAGTGAGTCTTTTCAAACGCTTTATAGGCTTATGGCCATTCCATTTTGTATATGAGATATTATACTCCTAATCATTTTTTGTATATTATAGCAAAGTTCCTAACTATAGAACAAATAATGCAACTTTGGTGTGCTATAAGTCAAATATACCAAACAGTTTCTTCATTGTGAAAATCTAATCTAACAAACATCTTATGCAGTAATATTTTACAAGCTGTAGAAAATAAACAAATGTTGATATAGTTTACATTGAAACCATTGTGACAGATGACTAACTTATAGAGTAATCAAGCAGTCTTTGACCCTGATTGACTCGTACCATTTTCCAACTGCATTTTTGATCTAGAATATTTTGTTGAAATCTTGCATCTGATTCGGAGCACGGCTTCTTTATCAATTCCTGCAACATTCTTGGTTTGCTATAATAAAAGAAGAATTGTAAGCATAGAGCAACTGGGAGCTTGTTCACAAAGACACAGTAACAAAATATTGTTTGACATTGGAATATGGGGTTAGGTACATTCAGCCAAAGCTAGAACAAATTATCTTCCTCATAGTTGAAAATAAACCTGAACAATTGAAGAAGGCAATGGATTGTATATACACTCTTTGCGAGAACAATATACCAGATACAAATCATTCAAAATCCTCACACAATCAAAAACAATAACAACAACTAATTACTCTTCCTATTGATGTAATTTTTGAAATCCTCTTGAACCTCTTGACTGGTAAAGCTCCAGCCTACTCTTGGATTCTTGCAACAATGCCTCAATAGCTTCATCATGAGCCATGTTAGGTTGCTTAGATGCCCATTCAAGAACTCCCAGAATCTCAGCTTTTGCTAGTTCTTCGCTGTCTGGCACGTGCAACGCAATATAGGATAACAGAACCAAGGCTGAATATTGAACTGGCGGCTCCCCAAGATACACAAGCTGAACCAAGGGTTTTACACCACCAAAGCTTATAATTGCCTTACAGTGATCAAGGTGAAGGTAGTTATCATTGGAAGCGAATTTCGCGAGTGAGTCTGCAGCCTCTTTTGATACTTCAGCCTCTCTTTCGTCAAGAAGTCGAACCAACGGGCCAATTATCCTTGTCTCAGTTGCCCTGAATGTCCTAGCCAAACTCCCAATAACCTTGATACATGGAATCAAAAGTCTCTTATCTTCTTTGTCGATAATATCAATCACTTGATCAACAACCGCTTTACAAGCAGGTGTGTTTGGCTTAAACGCCGATCTTCTCAATTCAGGATCTTTCTCAGCCACTGCAGTAATCTCTTTCAATGCCAAAGCAGAATTGTACTTCACTTCTTCAGGCCCTTTTTCAAGTAGAATAGCAAAACATAACAAAGCCCTTGATTCAGTTATGCTACGACAAATTGCCGAGTTACCCTTAGCTAAATACCTAAGAGCTTTCGCAGCCATTGCTTTCATGTCAGCCTTACTCTCAGCATCCTCAAGCTCCCTTCCCTTCACGTGAACTCCAGAATACGAATAGCCTTGCTTCGTGTTACCATTACCATTCCCATTTGGAATACTAGCCACCTGAACCGGAGGTTGAGAGTTTAAACTCACTTTACTCCCTTCATTGGTTTGTTGCTTGTTATTATTTGCAGCATGCATTGCCATAGTACTTGCCACAACTTTATGCATCTGATGTGCAGACTTATCACCTAAAGGATGCTGCATCTTAATTTTCACCTCATCTTCATTCTCTTTCTTCACATCATTTGAATCAGAATTATTATTATTATTATTACCACTAGCCAACACAACAGCATGAATTGAAGAAATAGCCTTATTACTAACAATTGCATATTTACTATGTTCCTGAACAGTTTCAAAAGCAATATGACTAACAAGCAACCTAACAATATTATGCTGAGCAAAAACATCTTGACATTTAGTATACTTAGAAACAAGTTCAGAAACAGCCCAAGCTACAACAGCTTGAACTTTCATAGGACCTTCTTTAAGAATTTTCGCGAAAACAGAACAAACACCAGCATGAATCATAACCTCAACACTCTCCGGATCACGACCCAATAGCCCAATTGCTTTCGCAGCATTCTCTTGCCCTTCTTTCTTACCTTCTTTCAAAAGTTTCAGCAAAGGCCCAACACCACCTTCTTCAATAATCAATTTCCCATTCCGATCATTATCACGAACAAGAGAAACCAAAGAAGCAGCCGCATCAGATCGATCATCAAAAGACCCATTATGCAAAATCGCAATCTGCTCCCAAATTAAACCCAAAATTGGTTCATTTGAAGCAATTGGTGGCAGCCCAAGACATTCATAGCTACCTTCTTCGGCCGGAGCGGAAACTCGAAGAAGCCATGAAACATCCCCGATTGAATTCTCAAGATGAGAAGACATTTTACGAAAAGCTGCAGAAGGAACTATGCTGAAAACACGTTTCATGAGACCGTTGACTTTGCATTTAAGGACTAAAGTAAGTGCCTTTTCAAGAACTTGTTCGGTGTCTCCGATGATACGACGTGTTGGTCGTTCGTATAAATCGGAGCTTGATCTTGCGGCTTGTCGGAGAAGAGAAGCGAGTTTTTCTGTTTTTGATTTGAGGTCTAGACATTCTTGTTTGAAAGATGAACTTCCTTCTTCTGCTGCTTTGCTTACTTGGTCTGCTAGTTGGATCGGTTTTGCTAACAATTGTTTCACTATGTCTGCCATTTTTTATGATGTTGTGTTTTGGATCTGAGATATGGTACTATGAAGTTGTTATTGTGTTGTGTTTTTGAGTTTAGATGGAAAAATTACGAGTGAGGTGGTTATATTACAAGATGACAGGGAAATTGGTTGTGTTGTACTATGTGAATTATTGAATGAATTGGTGTATGTATGGTTTTAGGTTTTGATGAGGGTGGAGTTGTGTGAGATTGTATTGTTGGTGAGGGCGTGAGTGATTGGTAAGAATGATATGTGGAAATTTTCAAGAGGAAAAGTTGTCAGAGTTGAGTCTCATGGTCATCGTGGACGGGATTTGCAAAGACCAAAATGCGGTTTAATTTTTAATTAATTAAATAATTAATCGGCAGGGAAAAGAAGGGATGGGATTAGTGTTTTTTTTTCTTGCTTAACATTCGGTCGTCTCACAATATTAATCGTTTTAGATTTGTGCACAATTATTAAGGAAACAATTAATTCATCTTTTACAATTCATTAACAACTTGACAAACAATTGATTTGGATGGATTATTGTTGCTTTAAATAAAGCAAGCATCGAAATGAAAAATACGATAACCATCTCCTTTCATTTTCTTTTTATGTTTTGGGATTCTTTGATAACTCTAGTGCACCCGTGTTTTTATTGATTATGGTCAATATTAATTATTGTTTTTGTTAAACGTTTTGTCTTTTGCATTCCAAGCCCTAATTCTTCAAATTGGATAATACTTTCTTCATTTTAAAATGCATGTTGCATTTTGTAATAGCACTATTCACATAACTTATTTTGATAATATTTTTTTAACTAATATGTAAATATAAATGTTAGTGTAAAAGATGATATTTGATTTGTTTCGATAAATATTTACAAAATATTAAATTTTTATAATTTTTTATTTTAGATAGTTAAATATATTAACAATCAAAGTTGTGCATTGACATGGATAAAATGTTTGACTACGACATATATTTTGAAACGGAGAGAGTATCATAATATGTGACGGTTTTCCTCCCTCTCAAAAATAAAGTGACAAAGTTTTCCTTCAAAAACAATAACATTGCTTACATTATCGAGGTTTAATTCAAATCAGAACCTCCCATTAAGTTAATTTTAAAATATGTTTTTAATTTTTACCAACTCATAAGTGATCTTAGGTTTTTTAATATATTTTTTTTAAAGACCAAAAGAGCAATAATATATGAACAAACCAACCACTTGAACACAAGGTTTTTAATTATTGTTTGAGTGTATTTAAATTTATAGGTATTTTTGCCTTATAAGCACAGTTATAATACTCACCTTTCTCACAAGTGTCGACTTTTTTACAAAAATAAAATTAAACGAATTTGTTAATAATCAAATTAAACAAAGTAATCAAATATTTCTCTTTTTCCTACATAATAGTTTTTTTCTGAAAGATTCCTACATAATAGTTGAAAAATTGATGTATATTTAGACTAAAGTTGATGCATTTACTAACACATTCGATACAAACGGATCATGTTAGCTGGTTCATTCAAATACTAGTTTAGGAAGAAAAAAAAGTTTTGCATTCAAAATAACATTTTAAGTATTTGATTACATTTATTAAAAGAAAAAAAAAGGTATTTCGTTATACAAAGATTTTTTCTCTTTTTTTTTCTTTAACCAATGTTCCGGTTAACATTTTCCTATACAAAATTATGCTGCATTTTTTTTCATAAAAAACAACTTTCATTATAAAAGGTACAAGATTCTTTTTTTTGAAAGATATAAAAGGTACAAGATGTACCAGCGTAACTACTACAATAATTTTGGCAGTATAAAACTAAATTCCAGCAAAAAACAAAAAACAACAGATGCAAAATTTGACAATGTTCTAAAAAAAAACAAAATAAATGATGTGAAATTTACGAAGCTTACTTTTTTTTTTTAACTGAGGGAAGGATTTACGAAGCCTACCTGTTCTGCTGATTTCTTGACAGCAATCATTACGGTATTTTCATTTTCACGAATCGTATATTCTGTCTTTGCCTCTTTGGCATTTGGAATTTGGAAAGCGTATTGAATATTGATACCCCATTGTATCGTGCAACCACACAACTCTCACCCCATCACAACAACTAATCTCTCAAGCAAATTTTTAAGAAAATTTTAAGAATATTCTTTTCCTTTACTCCCTTCGTTTCCAATTATAATTTTCAATTATAAGTAAATTTGATTTTTTAGGTGCATTCAATTAATAATATATGTTGTTCATATTATAAACCACATAAATCATTAATTGAATTAATCTAAAAATTAAATTTGCTTATAATTAACCACGGAGGAAGTACCGTATAACATATACACTATGAAACTTTTCTTTCTGAGCCAATATACACTCTATAAAGCTTAAAATCTAAACTATATAAAATAACTTTTTTAAAAAAGTTTTCACTCATGGAGATTATTGTTTTTTTCTTTAACCTATTTAAGTTGGTTTAGTGGTGTTGACTTGTGATCCTAGAGTGTGCTATCTAAAATTCGAGTCCTTCTAATGTCAATTTGAATGAAATAGTTTAATTTTAAAAAAATGTATTTTTTTTCTTCGTCAAACTGAAATAAAAATTTAATAAAATAAGAGTATCTTTCATAAAAACTAAACAAATACTCAGAGTTTTAGAAATATAGATGTTTTTTGACAAAACAAATATAGATGTTAATAATTTGTCTTTTTCTCTATTTAAAAAAAAAAGTTTTATTTTTCTTGTACTTTGAGTGAGGTCAATTCTAATACATATTGATCACCTAAATCGAATGCATCTATACATGAAGGTTTTACGGTCAATATTTAAGATTGTATTGTTGATCTTTCTACCTTCATTCGAGTCGATGTTATGAGGAGGAGTCTTTGAAAGTGTAGTTTTTGCTTTGTTTTTGTTTTTCCTTTGATAAAAAAAATATAGTTAGAGAAAATATTTTCTTAAAGTGAAAAAAAAAATGTTTTTCCTTTGATTTAATCATGTCGGGTGTCCAATCTCATCATCCTTATACTCATTTGATTAGTCAGATTGTCCAACTGCAACACCGAGATTGGATTGTTAATTTTCATCATACGCACCGTCAAGGCAACGAGTGTGCGGATTGACTTGCTAAGCATGGTGCTTCATTCCCTCAAAAAAAAAAGCATGGTGCTTCTTCTTTGGATGCTCTAAAGTCTTGAAATTTTTGCTCTCCTCAAGTGCATCATTCCCTTCTGGATGATGCTCTTGGAGTTGCTCGCTTGAGATTGTAGTTTGGTTTTGTTTTTATCATTTGTTCTTGATAAAAAAAATTATAATGGAGAGAAGACAATTAGGGACGATGCATTTCATAAGATAATTTTTTTTCTTCAAGAAGTTAAACTAACTCATTGAAATTGAGACCAAGGAGAAACGAACATGAACCTTTAGAAAAGCAAACTTTAAGGTCTAAAATCAATACCACCATACCAATCTAAATAGATTCATTTCAGAAGATAATGAAAATACTAATTTTTATATTTTCATTATTTTTGGAAAAGTAAAACAATTGTTCACTCATTTAATTTTTCTCCGACAAATAAAATTAGCACAAATTTTATGCGATAAATTTTTTTTACAAAGCAAATGAGACCTAGTATTTTGAGGTTTTATAAAATGTGGATCATATTAATAAGAAAATAAAAGTAAAATTTTAAAGATATTATTTATTTGTATTTTTTTAAGGGTTATTTACAGGCGGTGAGGGGTATAAAAATACCTATTTACAATTAATCACGCTTTGTTAAAAGAAAGAAAAATGCTTAATTATAGATTTAGCCCCCTGAGTATCACAATCTTGCAATTTTGACCCCCCTATAAAAGCAATAACAAATCAGTCTCCTAAGTTTACACCCTTTTGCATTTTTGGCCCCCTAGACCAATTTTGACTAGGCCAACACATATGTGGCACCCATATCACTTTATTTATTAGGCTTAGTTGCAGTTTTGATCCCCTAAATATCATAATCTAGCGATTTTAGCCCCTGAGAAAATAGAAAGTCACACGTGGCACCTCACTTTTTAAGTGATGTGGGCGCCACATATGTATTGATTTGGTCAAAATTGATCTGGAGGGCCAAAAGTGCAAAATGGGGTAAATTTAGATGACTGATTTATTATTGTTTTTTATAGGGGGCCAAAATTGCAAAATTGCGATACTTAGGGAACCATAACTGCAATTAAGAAAAAAAAACTAGTAGAACATTTTGTTTTATATGGGCCTAATCAAAGTAGTCTAAAATATTATAAGAGAAAAGTTATTTTTCCCACATTTGAAATTGCTAAAAAAAAACATACCCAATTATAGCTAACTACAATTTTTCTTTTACAGCGGTAGTTAACTATCGTTGGATACTTTTTAAAGCGCACCAATAATTTTTAAAGTCGGATTTAGTCGACTTAAAAAGTGATTGAACTATCAAACTATAGTTAACTACAATTGAGTACGTTTTTTTTAGTAATTTCAAATGTGGGAAAAGTAACTTTCTTTTAAGAGTTGTCCTTTAAAGAAAGCCCTAGTTGTTTTTTAACAACAAAAAAACTCAAGTTGTTTGTATTATTTTTTTTTGGTATCCAAGCTATTTGTATTTAAAATATAAGAATGAGTAATCAAGTGATTAATATTAAGTGGTTATTATTGTTAAAAAAAATTAAGTGGTTATTGAGCTACAATAAAAAATAAATAGTTTGGGAGAATTCGAATTCAAGTTTAGGATAGAATAATGGTTGGTCAAACTATAATTACTTCACTATAACTTCAAATTATCAAGGTCGTCTTTTCCTAAAAACACACACATAAAACAATAACAATGAACGCAATATTGGAGCTTCTTTCGCCACCTTTTATATATATATATATATAACATTACCCATATTCAAAAGTATTCTTCTAATTAAATATGTCTAAAAATATACTTTTGAAAGTATATTTTCATAAGTCTCTAGAAGTATAGTTCCAAACACAACATATGTAACATCTAAACTCCAATTTCAAGTACTTAGTAAAATAAACAAGTTTCAAGAGAGATCTACGATGGATTGAATTGAGTATTACAATTTTTCTTTGAATAAAAGGCTAAGGATGCCACATATACGTGTTCGTAAAACACTTAAAATAGAAGTCCTAAACTAATTTTGGAATCAAATACTTTACATGAAGGGCATTGGAAATTTCCACTCACCCGATATCACCTAAGCAGAGCTTTGGATCACCGACTGACAACTTGCAACAACCGCATTTTCATAAACGCGCACACACAAACAACGAACGGGTGCTCATTCAAAATTACGGAAGATAATACATAAGTACTAGAACATCATATATGCACACAGATTATGAATGTATATGGTAAGATGCATGAACACATAATTGACATTTAGAAAATTAGCATGGAAATGTATAATGTCGTTACAGGTATAATCCTAAGATGGTTGATACATATGCATAGACATAGATTACACATTTGGACAGTTAGCTTATTAGGCAACCAGAGGCATATAGACATCTAGGCATTCATCATGCCATGAGAGCTTCACTCAATCAGGTTCATAATCACGTTGTAGTCATCCAACACTTGGATCGCCACACCCTACCTATATGATGACAACAAAAGAGTGAAACATTCCTCGTGTCACTACTTTAATAGACGACCTAAGTTAATTAGAAGTTCGGTTATTGGGAAAAATAATCAGGTATAGAACTTAGCAATACTGCATTTAGAAAGAGTTAGCACGGATTCAAACCAATATTATGAATTCACAATCATAGACATATGCAGATCACAAACACTTAACATAAGGATGCATATGTATGAGTAATATCAACAACACAATGCAATATTGTCTTAGAGGAGTAAGGACTTTATATACAGTTCACATAGTTAAATATGTACATACACTCACACACAACACGAGTTCAAGATAGACATGTAATTGCATAGTTAGCTCGTTTTAGACTCATTTAGTCGTTCTTAGTTACGTATTTCATTTAATTACACTAAGTAAGGTTAGACATTTGACTTTGCCTCAGACAACGTAGGAAAATCAAGCATTTCTGTTCAAATTTTGAAACCCCACATATCAATCCCATCTCTCACAATTTATGTCATGTTTTCCATTGCACTTGATAATCTTTATCTCCCTCAAGATTCATGTTCTCGTATTGTTCTTGTTGGAAAATTTTTGAAACACTTTAAATTGTAAATTGTTGTTGTATTTATTGAACACTTAAAATTATTTCGGCAAAAAATCAAACACGAACACACAAAAATAATTTTGTCAGCTAACAAACTGGGTTGAGTTGCGGACTAATTCATTCTCTTTAAGAGTTATGCGGTTATGTCTTAATAGTGCAACAATCTTTCTTGTCTTGTCGTCCCCGGAATAAAACAACTCTCTAACTCTTGAGTATGAGCACTCACTGCACAAAGAGAATCACCAAACCAACTCCCACAAAATATATACCATTATTGCCCGGAATACATTTCTCAAAACATTTTTTTCTTCTGTTTGTAAACATGATCACCAAAAGAAAATCATCTCTCTACGTGATCTCTCATCCTTTTTATATAGCCAGAAATAAAGCACTAATTCATTGCAATATGGCCACTTGGTGCAATTTAGAGCCATTCATTTAGGAATTGATTAAGAAACAGGTTGCAAAATACACAAAAACACCATGGTAATATTTAACTTACCATTCAAAATCTTTAATGAAGATAATCAAAACTTCGAAGAACCGGTCAAAAACTATTATCAAAGAAAATTTTGCAATAAAAGACTTAATAAAAAATAGGTCAAATATCTCTCGCGGTCCTTTCTTTAAGTCATAAAATATTTGCATTATCTCCATCTTTTCAGCCAATTACTTCATTAAAAAGTGCTTATTGACCATTTAAATTAAGATGGTAGGTTCAAAAGTGCTTATGACATCAAACATGATTACTTATACACGTTTTTCTCTTCTTATTTTTGAATTCAATCCTAATTTTACAAATAATTTTTTGATCAACAATATTATAAATCAAGTAATCAATCAATTTTGTTTTGAATGAAAACCGAATAACACAACTATGAGCCATATTTTTTAGAGCGGTGAATTTGGACAAATCAACTTAACATTAAACATCCACACAAACACTTTTTGACTGAGTTTGGTGAAATTAGGATAGTGGTGCAAATATTTTATTACTTAAAGGACCAATCTGTAACAAAAAAACTTAAAGGACTAACTTGTTATAACCATCTAACTTAAAGGACCACAAATGATATTTGGCCTAAAAAATAAGTGAAACTACGGTTTTTATTTTATTATTACTATTTAATAAACTCACAACAATCAACCACTTGATTTTACTAAAACCATTTCATTGAGCATTTAGGTTATCAAACATAAGCTTGAGCATAAACAATAGTGTATGTAGACTTGAATTATTGCGTAGTGATGATGCTTTCGAATATACTAGAGTAACATGTAGTCTTGTACTCTATCTCAGACAAAATTATATACTCAACCTTTCAAAATGTACGTAGTTTCTAAGCTCATGCATTATAGCCGTGCACGTTATCCTAATATAGTGAACACTCTAGAAACTTTGCCAAAATTTTATAGGAAGCGCTCAAACCTCCATATTCACATAGGCGAATCTATCAAGAATACTCATGTAGTTGCATACTCCATTTTATACGGAGTATAGAACTCATTAAGAAGTTAATTCAACCTTTCCCCGCACTACATACTATCATGCTCCCAAAAAATATGGCCGAGACTTAAAAATCCCTTAGCATGATCCACATCTCTATATAAGTTGTTATTACCCTTTGAACATATTTCTTGGGATCTCTAGTCCATAGGTTGGGTTACCCTCATATGAGACAAATATTACTGGCATTAGTCTCATTTATTATGAGGTTCAAATCCTCTCTGGCTAATCATTTTGTCAAATGATCGGCTATTCTTTCTCTCTTACTAATCCTTTCGTCAAAAGATCAATCAAATTTCTTCAGACCTCGTATGATCATCTTAATTACTTTATAATAACCATGGTACTATAACAATCGATCAATATGGCTGGAAATTACATTTCATACTTAGGAAAATCCGAAAGATCATTACGTTCATGATCATTGTAATTTACAAATGGAGTACAATGGCATACTAATCAACATCACTATGACTTTCTAGTACAGTATTAAACTTTTGATAATAATCGTCATTGTAACTTTCTAGTATAATGCTAAACCTTTAGTAATATATTATTGGGTTTCATAGTGCCCATTACTAGTAAACCTTCTCGGTAACCCCCACACATGACATATATCACATCTAGTACAATTAGCGTCGTACCAAAAATAATGATGTTCGTATACCAAAATTGATTAACACTATAACTCGTGTTCTTCAACATCTTGACACTAGGATCATAAATATACATGTTTAGTTTCTAATAAAAAATCTCTTTCTAGTTTTGGTAATTTTAACTCCAAAAAATACTTCTCAAAGTCCTTCATGTCAATAAATTTTCAAAAGTCCATTTTTGACATTCTTACCAACAACAAAAAATAGGAACCAAAGATAATCAAGTTATTCACATGTGATAAAAAATATTTATAATAGTGCAAACTTTATACTCTAGTTTACATTTTTGCGCTTAACACTTCCGTTAAGTAATGTGAAGCAACAAGATTCTCAAATTTATTAAAATGCAACAAGTAAATGAGACATTTTTTAATCGACGTTTCTTTAAAAAAAATAAAAAAAATTAATCGACGTGAGATAAAATGATTTAACATAATCCACTTAGATTAATTTAGAAGTGTTGATTTGAGACTTTAGTTTATGTTTTGATTGATGGAAAATGATGGAATGGAATGGAATAGAATGAAGTGGTATTAAGTAAAATTCTGTTGTTTGGATTTATAAAAACTAAATGGAGTGGAATGGAACATGATGGAATCCATTCCATTACATTCTATCCTTTCTTCATATTTTCATTCCTCCCATGATGGAACATGATTGAACTCTACTCCATTTCTTCTCAATATGGTTCTTCACTTGTGTGCATATTCTTCTGGATTTATTTTTCTAGTTTTTCTTCGTGGGTGGTTTTGATAGATGATTCACCTTGATTTATTTTGCTATTTGTTCCTTGTGTGCATATGTGTGGTTCTCAGCTCTTTTTCGTGTCTGTCGTACATGCATGATTTACTATGATATTCACTAAAAATTTACATGAACACGGATACTTTGATTCAGGGCCGTTCCTACAAATCCGGAGGCTCGGCTCTGTAATTGAAAAGAGACCCGTAATAAAATAAAAACGTAATTTTTTTAAAAGAACAATGTTTTATTTGAATTTTTTAAAAGATAAATACAAGGTGCCGTATGTATGCGATACACCCAAAAATGAAAATCACTACTGTATACATGAGGAACCTCAAACCACCCTTCCAAAAAACCACCCACCTAACACCAAAAGCAAGATGACTCAATTCTAATAGGCCTAAAACAAGACAACAGAAGAGGAAAATGAAATTAAATCGGGGAAGAAGAAAAGGAAAGTCCGATGGAGTGATGACGATAGAACGCGTGGTATAAGAGAGAAAGAGAGTAAGGAATTTTTGTTTTTAGTGGGGTAGTACTTACTAACACTACTCAACTATAATTGTTTTTTGAGGCTCATACCTTGGAGAGACCCGATTCCATTGAACTCCTTGCACACCCAAAAGTCTAGTCCTGCTTTGATTGCTCCAATGCTATATATTATTAGAGAAATGATATTTGTACAACCATATTGGTACAACTTTCTCTCTCATACTCACATTATGTTTTTATTCTCTCTCTTCCTTTTTCTCTCTATTGTTTTTGACTAATGAGAAGAGAGAACAACAAAGTTGTCTCAAAGGTTGTACCAAAAT
>Ga0315914_1007960_pt1 | contig 14415 bp, 3 predicted proteins | sample MpolenodulesMG_FD_203920 | JGI IMG/M metagenome (GOLD analysis project Ga0315914, IMG submission 203920) | Medicago polymorpha root nodule microbial communities from Los Angeles, California, United States - elongated nodules | ecosystem: Host-associated > Plants > Roots > Nodule | place: USA...
CTTTTTAAAATTTGATTGCATAAGTGTTTGGTTCAATTTTTAGAAGGGGAGGGAAGGGGAGGGGAGCAAATCTTTTTAAAATTTGATTGCATTGTCATAATTATCCTTCAAATCTCAATATTAACCTTGTAACAACTTTTATTATTATTTATTATTATTAGGTTATCTTATTCTTATAACAATTATTATTATTATTTTGTTATATATTTTTTTTAACAACTTTTATTATTATATTATCTATAACACTAATCTGTTACATCTAAAACCACTTCTACTACTACTTTGTTGATGTCAACGACCTTATTATTATTATTATCTTATTTTAATTCAACTTATTATTGATTGTTGATCCTTTTTTTTTTAATGTTAATTCACCGGTTCATGTCTTGTTGTGGAAAATATATGAGTCAGTTTGAGATAAAATAAGCAGCTTAGATGTGTGTTTGTCATTGGTTGGTCTCTGAAATTGTAAGATCAAGTAGTTTCTTTTATTTAATTAAGTTTAAGGGTAAAACAGTAAAATAATTTTAAAATCCCTCCCCCTCCCCTCCGTTAAAATCCCTCCCCTTCCCTGCCCTCTCCTCCTAATTCTCGAACCAAACGGACTCTAACTATTATTTTGTTTGGTTTTGCATTCTCAATCCCTTTTTTTTTATAGAAGCATTCTCAATCCCATCGTGCATGAAACCCAATGAAAATATTATTTAATCTTATGTTTTCATGGTTATAATATTTCCGGTCCTTAATACAAAAAGAAAAACCAAAAAACATCAAAACCAATGTCGGCATTAATTGTTGTAACTTTTTAAACATTTTTTACAAATATACCCTTTTAGAATGTTGTGAAACATTAAATACATTCACTAATATTAAAAACACAAACATTAAATGAGGAATAAAAAAGTCTTTTAAACAATAATTATCCTTAAAAGTTGTGACATTTTTTTATAAATAAGACCAAAAAAATTTTTGAAAATTTTATTATATTAAGGACCGGAGGGAGTATTAAGACTGTAGTTCTTATTCACATGCATTGATTTCATATTTCAGAATTTATAAGCATTAGTTTTAAATGGTTAGAGTTGTTTTTGACTTTGCAGCTGTGTAGTATTTATGGCATTGAGGTTTTTGTAGTTTTGAGCTCCTCAGCACTTGCACTTAAGTGCTGATGAAGGTTTTTTTTTTTTTTTTATCGATCGAAGTAATTTCGGTAGTTAACTGCAGCTTGTTCCTTATTTTGGTAGTTAACTGCCGCGGGGCATTTTCGTCTTTTACTAGTGTTTTTCAGCCTTATAACATGTGTATACAGCAATTTTCTGTGTTTATTGAGAGAATTTGTCAAAGTGTGGACCCCACTATCCAAGTACTTTTTTAAAAATAAAAAAAATGTCAATATAAGAGAAGATTTTTTCCCTTAAAAAATACTCCATTTAACATTGAGTTGTACATGTGTTAATCATATTCCATTGAACCATCTTGGGTCAATTTTTAATTCTCCACCAGTTCCATGATATTTGAGTTGTACTCGGAAGAAAAATTTAAATATTACATAAGAAAATTTGCCAAATTTTATTAAGCATAAACCTATGTATGCTGTTGGGGGAGGAAAAACACCGGAATCAACCACACCTTAGTGGAAAACAAACGATTGGGTGAAACAATTAGCTTTCACTCATATGATAAATCAAAGAGGTAAATGGTAGAAGTGAACCTTCAACCCTAGTGAATATGAGTGACGTTGAGGCCGAAGCCCTTTCGCACGAGACATCAACAGAGAGCAATGAAACCCTTAGGAGTGCAAATGAGAACCTACAACGAAACTCTTTGGGGTGTTGGGTTTGTGATACCAAACAGAAAGGGCAATAGGGTTGCACGAAACATAGAGTAATATCACGGACTTTCCAACGTAAAATATAAACTTTATAATTTATATCAAGAATTATCTATGATAGTTCGATAGGGAACCTATCTCAAAGAACTTAGAGACTAATAACAAGAACATGGAGTGAATTCCTAAGTTGCAATAGAGCCTAGATGTTGCCACCAAAGAGAAGGATTTGAAGATTCACAACTTGAAGTTGGACACGACACTGAAGTTGTGAGATTCTTAGCCACAGAATCACTATCCCCAAGACAGTTTTGATAAGTCAATCTAGCTTATTTTCTGAGATAGACTTAGTGAGGTTGTATGAGGCTGAATATTTGAAAGAAATTGAAGGGGGAAAGTTGGTTTAAGTTTGAGGATATGTGATCCCTTATGTTTGGATTATTATAGTGAATCGTTGATTTTGCTTTGTACTTAAACTTTGGAATGATTTAAATTGCCTTTATTTGAATCCTTTATGAATATTGCATCTTCGTTGTTCTCTTGATTTCTCCTTCATCCGAATCCTTTATTCATATGTTCTATTAATTTTGTATCTTTGTGTTTCTCTCGATTTATTAAACAACTTCTAGGAATTTCATTTTATTCCTCTTTCATTTGTGTTGTGTCTAAACTCGTCGTAAATACGGCTTTGTATATTTGCGCTTGATCCTTTTTAAGGAAAATATCAGCAATCATGCTCAGTCTCTCTTGGAAGAATCTGAATTTGTGCTCGATCCCTCTTGGGGAGTCGTCCAAAATTTATGCTCGATCCCCTCTCAAAGAGAGTCGAAATTTATGCTTAATCCCTTTTGTATGTATTTCTTTAGATACCCTCTATGAATCAGTCCCTCGATTTCCCTTTTGAGTTGGAAACAATCTTCAGTATCACGTCCCTTTGCTCGATGAAAGGAAATAATGGAAAAGGATCATGTGACAAGAAAGATGAACCTTGGTGGCCAAAGATGCATAGTTTTGAAGATCTTATTGAAACTTGCACTATTATTATATGGATTGCTTCAACTCTCCATGTTGTTGTCAATTTTGGACATTATTCATATGGAAGCTATCCACCAAGTATCATGTCCTTGCTCTTCTCTGAGGTCGTGACTCATGCCTGAAAAAAGGGCTAAAGAATACAATGAACTTGTGGAAAATCCTGACAAGGCTTTTTTAAAGACAATTACTTCACAGTTCCAAGCTGTTCTTGACATTTCACTTGTGAAAATCTTGTCTGGGCAGAGACAGACCCAACATTTGACATCTAATGTAAAGGCATTGGAGACTTTTGAGAAGTTTGACAATAAACTTGCAGAAATTGAGAAAAGGATTGCAATAATGAACAATTATGAGAAACTGAGAAACATGTATGGTCCAGTGAAAGAGGACGAACTGGCATAGGGATTCCTAATAGCATCTCAGTTTAATATGGTTGAGGTTCTTGTATTAGAGATAGAAAACTTAGTTACATGTAGTTAGAAGTTAGTTAGCCTAATTTAGCGTGTGTTTGTTTCCGCGTCAACCAAGTCCTTAGGCGTGCGTTTTTTCGAAGCAAAAATGTTATCTTCTCATTTTCACAGCAAAGTGGTGCTATATGCATGGCTGCGGCAAAAAGTTGATCCAAACACATAATTAAGCTTGTCTAATGTCTAGGTTCAAACCTTATTGTCATCATTGCGCGCGCGCACACACACACACACACACAAAAAAAAACTACTGAAGAGGATTGCAAAGGTGTTACTTGAGACTTCAGACAGAAACACAAGTTGCGTACGATTTTCTGATGTATATTCGAGCTACAAACCCCTCTATAGTGTCTGAAAGTTGTTGCATGTGATACCAGTGATGTTTTTAGCAACCTTTTTTGACTGATAATTTACCGTGTATGCTATTACTACCTGTACGGTTATTATTTGGTGGTAAGGGGTGGGTACTGGGTACTGTTTTGTTAAATCGCAATTCACAAACATGTGCTTGTATAATCTTGTGCTGTAAATTGGGATGATCCTAGTAAATGCTAATTAAATATTCTCTCTCATTATTGATTGAAACCCTTTTATCCAAAAATCACATTGAACACTTTTATCAAAGACGAGCTAGGGAGTTAGTTAAGCTCCTCCATCACATATACCTATAAAAAAACACCTTAGGATATCAGTTTCCAACATGTTTTTTTTACATGTGTGCTTCCCTAACCTTCAACAACATGAATTGAATAACCATTTTATCTATAAATAAAACCTCTTCATCAGTTATCTATATTCTATTCTGATCTCATTAACTAACATGAATTGAATAACCATTTTTATCAAGGCTAGCCTTTTATCAATTACTTGAAGCCGGTTTTTAGAAATTGCTAAGAAATTTTTTCGTATCTTCTACAAATTAAAAAGCTCAATCGATTAATAGTAAAATGGTAAAATGAAAGTTTAACAATTCTGGGAAAAAAAACTGAACTATGTCTATCTGTTCCAAAAGGAATTTGGAAGAAAGACGTACAAGTTTAACATGTCAAAATGAGAATCACTTATTTCAGCTTAGACTTTGATGAGCTCTTAAGAGGTTTCGCAGTGGACCGGACAGGGGCCGCCCTAGCAGTAACCTTCTTCATATCATACTTTACAGACAAGAAGGCACATATCATGGCAAACACCATTGTTGGGTAGACGTAGACAGCTTTCGCGGGATCGGTATTTACTGGCTTTCCTAAAATTCCTTCTTTGACCAGTCCCCATATCACAAGAAGTGATCCAAACATGCTCATTCTCCCGGGTTTCAGAATACCAACAAGTGCTCCTGCTACTGCAAAGTAGCTTCCTGCAAGGACCTGATAAATCATTGAAAAATATCGAGGTTAGCTGAAAAGTGCCAGCATAGACCTGATGGAAATAGAATATGTGCTAGTGGAAATAGCTGAAATATCCAAAGGGACTTGTTATAAGGCAGATGAAGGTATACCATAATGCAAATAGACAAGAACAACTAGAGAACCTATTTTATGCGAGTTTTATTCATGTCTCTTTAATTTATCAACAGAGTATTCTCATTACTACTATGAGGTTTATACTTTATATTATACCTTCCTTAAAAAAAATTGGTTATGCAAATAAAATTTGAAATCCAATAATCAATTGCTATGTAGGTCTTCAACAGACATAAGCCATTTCAAAAAAAAAAGTTATAACAAAAATCAGAAAAAACCACGTTTGAACCAAGAAAAAAACTTAATTAAGCGCTTATGCTTTATGTGTTTATCAAATGAAATATAAGCTATAACAACTATAAGTCGTTTTCATAAGCAATCATGAAGAACTTATGGAAATAAGCTGAAAACAAGTAATAGACATGTCATATGTTGTTTCCATGAACTCTCTCAAACAATCTCACAAGTGCTTATGCTAGTAATTTGAATACAATGATCTAACCTCCAAGCGTTGAAGATCGGTTACTGCAGAAGCTTCTTTGATGGTGGTCAAATTATACAAATCCAACAAACTATCCCAACTAGGAACAGTCATGTTGTGTATGAGGCCATTTAAAGAAGCACCAGGGTACAAAAGACCCTTTACAAGTGGAACAGGAAATACATCACTTGCAACTAACTGTGATGATGTTACATGTAAAGGGGTTGTACACAAACCAGATCTGCATGTAACCCTATAATCAAAATGATAAATTTCAATTCAAATATGCTCAATTTTGCTATAGTGTGAAAATTTGTAAGAATAGTATAAAAGAGTTTGGGAGTACCTGAAAAGAGGGACTTGGAAGATGATGATGAGTAGGTAGATGCGTGCTGCGATTGAGGAAATGTTCCAATCCTTGGATGAAGATGGTGATTTCGAAGATACAACTTGTGTTGCCATGGAGAAGGAAGAAGAAGATCTGATGCTTCTCGACGATGGAACCAACTTCTTCCGAGTAGTGCCAACAGGAACAGGGTGCCCCCATCTTATTTTCTCTCTACTTTATTTTGGATTTCGATTCCTTCTTTTTTTTTTTATTACTTTTTCGTGTAACTACTTTTTATTTTATTTTTTTACTTTCTTTTTGTTGCAATTTTTTTTTAATTAAATATGTTTTTGATCTTTATTAATATATATCAATTTTTCATTTTATTTTTCTTTATGGGGTTCAAACCCCACTGACCACCGAAAGAAGACTTTAAAAGTTTTTCATCTTCACTTTTGGTTCTCTTATGTAAACGCATATGTAAAATTCATATTTTTTAATAAAACATTCTCCAAAATTGTAAAAATCTCATGTATAATATTGTAAAAATCTCTTCAAAAAAATAGAATTTTTTTAAGGTTTAAATGTGTGTTAATCCCTGCACTTTTACTCAATTTTGGTTTTGGTCCCTGCACTTTTTTTTGTTTGCCATTGGTCCTTGCACTTTATGAAAATTTTGGCATTAGTCCTTGTGGTAAGTATCTATAAAAAAAACAAAACTAATGGTGTGCCACGTGGACCAATCATGACACGCCACGTGGCACACTAAAAGACAAAAAAATCAAACTTTTTAACTTAAAAATATCATTAGTCCCGACAGCATTTTTTGATATTAGTCCATGCACTTTGGTATTAAACTTACTTATATTTATTAAACTTACTTATTACAACTAAAATTGTGACTGGTAAGCAAAATATAATGTTATAAAATTGTTATTTTTCAAGTTAAGTTTTATTAAAACTTCATATTTTTTTAAGAAGATTTTTCTGATTTTTTTTTTTATTATTCTCAATAAAAATAAGAACAAAACAATAATAAAACATAATAATTTCATTGAATGTTTTTTAAAAAAAAATAAATCAGGGACCAATACCAAAGTGTAAGGACTAATATCAAAAAATGTTGAAAGTGCAAGGACTAATGATATTTTTAAGTTAAAAAATAAATAATAAAATAATAATTAAAAAGTTGATTTTTTTTGTCTTTTAGTGTGCCACGTGGCGTGCCATGATTGGTCCACGTGGCACACCATTAGTTTTGGTTTTTTTAAAACATATACTTAACATAAGGACTAATACCAAAAGTTTTATAAAGTGCATGGACCAATGTCAACCAAAAAAAAGTGCAGGGACCAAAGTCAAAATTGAGTAAAAGTGCAGGGACTAAACACACATTTAAACCTTTTAAAAAAAAACATAAAGGTTCGAGCGAAGTTTGGACTTGATAAGTTTCCTTAAAGTGAAATTGAAAGATAGGGAGAGCAACTAGATGTTTGATGGTTAAATTGGCATCGCCATTAAATTGAAAGCAATGTAAAGGCGCCCTAAAGGCGCAGGGCGCCTGACTCTTTTTTTTATGTTACAAAGTATCTTTGCACGTATTTCTAGGTAATTCGGATAAACTTTGGGTGAGATTCTTTGGTTGAGAAACACATTCAAACATCTTAGGTAGTGAGATTTTATTAGAGGTAGAGTATAAGCTTTCTCTCTTGATTTCTCTCAGGATCTTCTTTTGAGTTGAGAATTAGGAAAAGGGATAGAAATCAGGGTTTGCTCTTGGATATCTATTGATTCTAATTTCTTATAACTTCATTGTATCTATTGTAAAGACTTGTTGATAGTGGATTGGGTAGCTTCTCTCTCCTCACATGTAGGTCAGTTTTGGGCCGAATTGAGTAAATTATGTTGATGTATTTGTTCCTTTATTATGTTATCTTTATTCTTTTGTTTTGTTTGACTGTGAATTTATTTACATATAATTGTTGATTTTCATTGTTATTTTCTTCACGTCTCGGTTCTTGTTGGTTTTGACAAAAACTATCAATTCAAACCACGCTTAACCATGGGTTATTCGTTCAAGTAGCACGATCACAATCTTGAACGTGTGAACCCAGTTTGTTGATGTGTAGTTTATTTTTTGATTAATTTGTCCACACCTTTCAACTCACATAGCCCATAAATCTTAAGTTTTATGGATGTGTATAATAAAAAATGTAATAACATTCATAGATATGAAATTAAGCTCCCTAAAACATGTGCATAAATTTAATTATTATCATTCTAATTAAACTTTCCCTTAATATATGTAAGAGGTTAATTCTTAACGTTATTCGTTGATTAGATCCATCTTGAATTTCTCTCATTGTCTTAGGTTTCACCAATGATATTCGACAATCCGACATCGGTGTCAGAGATGTCAAACTCATCACCACTCACCATTGTTGGTAGAGTTTTTGGAGACGAAAGAGGAGCAGTTGACCCTTAATTTTTTACTCAACAACTATTAGAGGTATTTAGTGACACATTCAACTTCGTCTCAACGTTCGAATATTTAATTTTAGTTTAGCAATTAACTTAGGGTCAACATCAATTCAAATTATGATTGATTGAATATTAACCTTAAATTAATATCCAATTAGTTTAGGGTTGATATCCAATTAACTATAGACTAACTTTCAATCTATAAAACGACAACAAAATATACTTCAATGAGTGAATTTTTTTTAGTATACTATAATGCATTATTAAGGTGTAAATGTGTTAATTTTAAAACATTGTAATGCATTGTTTTTGTTTTTGTATTCAGATGAAAAAATTGGTTGTAGTATTCAGGAAGAAACTTTCGAAAGTACATACTATTTTTTTTTTAGAGAAAAAGTATACATACTTCTAACTATATTTATTTTATTTTTTTACAAATTGAAATTGTCATTTAAACCAATACACACACGATGCATGATTGACAAAGACATTAAAAATCGATGAAACATCAAATCTAAATCAATAAATAGATTAAAAAAATTCAGCCTCAGATTGCTAAACTTTTTTCATAATAATATGAGTTAGTAGTTAGAGGGGTAACATTTTTTTTTTGGACAAATAGAGTGGTAACAATTTTTTATACCCATACATTTGTAAAAGTAAATTTTTATGCATGCATTTGTTATAAAAGAAGTAATAAAGGAAGGAAAATGAGAAATTATAAAAGAATTGATGAAAACAAATGAGACACCAAATACATAATCAACTTTGTTGATATTACACTTCTAATTTCAAAGTGGTAAATTCATAAAATAAAAAAATAAAAATCATAAGTTGTCTATAAAATAAAATGTTGCAAATTTTTTTTCGATTATTCATAAGAAAAAACAATTATTTAATAAATAATAGATATACAATACATCCTTAAAAAAAAGATACACGATACATAAATATAACAAGAGTTCAATTTTACAATCACTCTATATTCCTATCACATGTGAAAAATGAAATAGATATGAATTTCTCTACAAGATATATTGGCGGTTTATGGATATAGTTGATGGTTGAAATGCATGACTTCAGTAGTCATATTTAATATATGAGAATGTAAGATATGTATTCTTTTTTAAATATATTGGTGGTATGTGCATGTGATTGGTGAGGCTATTTCTGATCGAAATACATGACTTTAAGAGTGAGGTTTAATTCATGAGTATTAGAGAAAATCATTTGCGTGTTATTTATTTAATATTAAAATTGATAATTTAATTTAAAGTCTAATACATGAAAAACGTGAGATGTGTATTCTGTCAAATATAGTGGTTGTATGTGCATGTGATTGGTAGTTGTTTGTGATTAAAATGCACGACTTTAACAATCATATTTAATTCATGAGAATCAGATAAATCAATTGTGTGTTATTTATTTAATATTCAAATTAATATTTTAATTTAAAGTTAATGATGTTTTTATCTCTTTTTAAGGAAAAGATGGGTGCAGAGGGGTTGTCTGCTGCATCACCCCCAACTAAGAATAGAAAGAAAAAGAGTACAACAAAAGAGGGGTGTCTAAAGCCAAACCAACCCACCCCTCCAAAGATAAGTGGAGAAAGAATTATCTAAAAGCAAAAGTACAACATCACACAAAAGACTAGTGAGACGAACAGTTGGAAGCATCTACATCAAACATTTTGCTAGACCTAGCTTGTTATTCTTCTTTCTTGGGACCACTAATTGAAATCAGTCAATCTCAACTTTTTGAACCATGTTAGTCCACAGTTCACTCATAAATTCATAGTTTGTTAGACATTAATATGAAGTAGCTCTAAAACTTGCATGTTGTGAATAACATTTACGGGCAAGTTAGAGTCTGTCATCATTATTTTTCTGAAGAGAAGTGTGTCACCATTATTGATTTACCTAAAGCCTCATGAGCTAGAACTTGTGTATTTTAAATTCCCAAAGAAAGAGAGTCCGCTACTACTTCATCAGAGGGAGCCATGGCACTCCAATAAAGGATATGTTGAACATAATCTAAATATGTGATTGCACCACGCTAGAAACCAACAATATGCATATTTGAAAATTGTTCTTTATTGATCTGCCTTATGCTTTTCAGCCAAAACAGAATCAACAACCTACAATGGTTGCACATGACTTGTTGCAGACAAAGATGTTATAAATCTCTTCCTCAAGGTTTAAAACATTTCCCACAAACTCACAAGTTTAACTCCCTTCTATATTTTTGCCAATTAAACTATAACTTGTGAACATGAAAATATATTTTATACTTCAAGTTTTATTTTTTACAATACTCTAACAAGATTTTGAAAATTTTAAAAGAAATTGAACACATGTTTAATTTTACATGAATTTAATTAGTACTAGTATGAACATCCGTGTCAAGCACGAGATAAAATTCTGTCATCCTCAATGGAGAGAATATTGTGATGTATCAAGTGTCAGTTAAATCTCAACATTGGATAAAATATTGGAGGTTGAAGAACATATAAGTGAAAAATAAATCACATACTTAAGTCTTAAAATTTTGGATGAAGATGTAACATCATTTTTACTTGTGTGATTGCTCTTTCTGCAATGTGTCGATTCACACAAGTGTTGACTCCCCATAAGTCCCAATGGTGATATTATATCCGTTTCAACATTTTTGGGGAGCAAAAGTGGTTTGTGGTGGTGGATCGCAGACACAGAGAGTCTCATATTTAATAGAGAGATGTTAATGTGTCAAGTGTGAGTTAAAATAACACATTGAATACAGTAGTAGATGTTGAGCAACATATAAGTGAGATGACTCATATATCTAATGTCTTAAGATTTTGGGTAAAGTTGTGATGTCAATCTTACTTGTGTGCTTGCTTTTAACCTAATGTTAAGATACAACCGAATAAAGGTTCCCACGAAAGTCTCAACATTATGATGATTTGTTTTGTTAGTTTGTTGGTGTCATTTGTTTAATTTTTTATCTTAAATTTTAGTTTGGGATGTCATTCATTTTCAAGCAATTTTTTATTCAACCATCATTGTATTAAATTCTTTCACTTTTGGCCTTTGATGCGATTTGACAATGAAAAAATGTAGACGTGTTCTGCTACGTTAATACAATACATGTTTATTAGACATTTTAAATTGATGTGACATTTTTTTAATGAATCTATTATTTTGGTAGCATAATTACCCAATAATTTCTAATTCCTTCAACAAATTCATAAAATTACCAACAAATCATTTTATTCCCTCTACTCCCACAAATAAAGCACACACTCCTTAGTTTTTCCCTTATCATTTATCTCGTGCACAAATTCTTTTTTCATCTTATTTCTCTTTTTAATTTACTTTCTCTTTTCTATTAAAAAGAAGGAAAAAAGACACCCCTCTATGAAACCGCCACCAACCATATTTTTTTTCCTTGTTGTGCCTTTGAGCTTATTTGATTATATCATCATATCAGAAATACAGATAGTCTCACACTTGAGGGAAAGACGTTAATGTGTCATGTTTGGTTTAAACTTCTACATTATATGTAAGAGTAGATATTGAGCAACATATAAGTGAGATGACTAATATACACAAAATCTTAAGGTTTTGAGTTTAGATGTGGTGTGAATTTCACGTGTGAGGTTTCTCTTGGTCAAATGTGATGATTAAACCCATTGTAGGCACTCTAAGATCTCTGAACATCTTGATGAATTGTTTTGTAAGTTTTTGGATTTCGTTTGCTTAATTTTTTGTTTTATATTAAATAGACGTTTTTGGAAGTCATTCACTTTTTATGCAATTGTTTTTATCCAACCTCTATTATTTAAAATACATTCACTTTCGCTTTTTGTGAGATCTAACAATGAAAAAAATGCATGTGTTTTTCTGAGCTGACAAAGTGATATATTAAAATTATGTGACATTTTCTTATTGAGTTTATTTATTTTTTGGTAGAATAATCACTCGTAAATCTCCAACTCCTATAAATAAACCATAAAATTACCCATAACTCGGTCTATTTTCAATACTTCCATGGATGAAACACTCACTACCTTTTTCCTATTATTTTTCTCATTTTCAAATTACTTTTTCATGTTGTTTCTTTTTCTAATTTCATTTCTCTATTTTCGTGAAAGTTAGAATTATAAACCTCTCTCCATGAAATCACCATCAGTCCACCTGTTTAACCATGTTATGCCTCCTTCTGACCTTATTTGGTTATGTCACCAGATTAGAGACGCAGATAGTCTTACACTTAAGGAAGATAATTTAAAATGTCAATTGTGATTTAATGTTTCACATTAGATACAATAGTAGATGTTGAGACAAATATAAATGAGATGACCAATGTAAGGGTGTATGTTTAATTTTTATATTAAATTTAAATTTTTTGTTGTTGATTTTTATGCAATTTTTTTTATTAATCCCTATTATTTTAAATTTATTCACTTTGTGTCTTTGGTGGGATTTAACCCTAGAAAAACTTTAATGTATTATGCTGAATTAACAAAATATGTGCCTAATTATTATAATTTCTTAAATGTTATTGTGTTTTTTTAATTAAGTATAATTTTTGAGAAGTTAATCACTCGAAAATCTCCAACTCATTTGACTCACTTTATTCTTCATAACCTCAAGGACAAAGCACACTTTTTTTTTCTACTGGTGTCATTTATCTCAATCTCAAATTTCTTTTGCATCTTCTTTCTTTTTCTAATTTTCTTTCTCTTTTCTTACGAAAGAAAGGAACATAAATATCTCTTCATTAAATCACCACCAACCCACCTTTTTTTTATCCGTTGTGCAGCCGTTTGACCTTATTTGACTATGTCATATAATTACAGACATAGAGAGCCGCACACTTGGGGGACAGATGTTAATATGTCAAGTATGAGTTAAAGTTCTACAATTGATGGAATAGTAGATGTTGAATAACATATATGTGAGATGACCCATATATATTTGCCTAAATATTTTGAATGAAGATGTAATATTAATATCACTTGTGTGGTTTCGCATATAGTCCAATACGATGATACACCCCAATGTAAGCTCCATAAGAAGTACCAACATTATAATGATTTATTTTGCTATTTTTTAGATGTCATTTGTTTAACTTTTTTTTATCTTAAATTTTATATTTTTTATTTATTCACATTCGTGCAATTTTTTTTTATCATGACAATTTTTTTAACATCTACCATTTTAAATTTCTTCGCCTTTTTTAGAGTATGGGCAAAAAAGAAACTTAATTATCAAGTGCCAATCTAGTTTAGACGTTATGCCTTTCTCTTTATGCTTTTGCATTCTATTCATTTATTAAAAAAAATCTTCACCTTTGGTCATTTGCGGGATCTCACAAAAGGAAAACGTAGATGTGTTATACTAAGTTAACAAAATACATGTTTAATATTATACATTTAAAATTGATATAGAAATTTTTTAGTAAGTGTAATATTTTGGTAGTATAGTTACCCAATAATCTCAAACTCCTTCAACAAACCCATAAAACTAACAACAAGTTATTATTCTCCCTTATTATTTCTCTATGTTCAAATTCCTTTTTCATCTTATTTCTTTTTCTAATTTACTTCCTCTCTTCTCATAAAAGAAACAAAAAAACATTCCTCTTTGAAACCGCTACCAACCCACCTTTTTTACGATATTGTGACTCTGAACTTATCAGACTATCTCACCAAGTCACAAATACAAAGAATCTCTCATTGAAAATGGAGAAGTTAATGTGTCATGTGTGAGTTAAACATCTATGCTGGATCGTGTACCTAATGTCTTAAGGTTTTGGGTCAAAATACGGTGTTATGTCATTTGTGAGAATTATCTTAGCAAAATATGATGATCCAACTCATTGTATACTCCATCAGAACTCTGAACATTGTGATGAACTGCTTTCTTGGCTTTTTCATGCCATTTGTTTAATTTTTTATATTAATTAAAAAAAATTAAATTTTTTGTTTTATTTCAAATTCTTTCGCTTCTGGTCTTTGGTGGGGAACAAACCATGAAAAAACGCCAATGTGTCATGATGAGTTGACAAAATAAAAATAAAAGCGCCTTTTAGCTCCAAAAAATAAATTATAAAATCTAGTCTCTATCTCACTATGGTTAAAAATATTTTTGTGAGGGCATCAATTTTTTTTAATGATGTTAGAGATAAAATTGTATCCCTTTTTATTATTGTCAAGACATAATCGTCTCATTAATTATTTTGATTGACGACCTAATTTGGTTGCAGAATCCATTAAACAATATGAAAGAGAGGTAGTGGATGATGGAGATAATTTAAGTCGCAGTTTTCAGGTTTGAACCCCATAAACTATTATG
>Ga0315914_1007961_pt1 | contig 14414 bp, 7 predicted proteins | sample MpolenodulesMG_FD_203920 | JGI IMG/M metagenome (GOLD analysis project Ga0315914, IMG submission 203920) | Medicago polymorpha root nodule microbial communities from Los Angeles, California, United States - elongated nodules | ecosystem: Host-associated > Plants > Roots > Nodule | place: USA...
TGAGGGGGTTGATAATGATATGTCATGTTATTTGGTTTGATAACTATCATGATATAAGAACTTTCATTGATGGTTAAAGGAGCAACCAAATTATTCGATAAGAAAATGTTAAAATGAGCGCAAATTATTGGATAATGTATTACAATATTACTATTGAAGTTTAAAAAACTCTTTTTCTAATAAACTGCGGGGACGGGGATGAGGCTGGAATACCCAAACTCATTGGGGACGGGGATGAGATTCAATTTCTCATCCCCGTTGGGTATGAGTAGGGTAACGGGTAAGTATATGGGAGAAGGGGATGAGGATGGGGATGGGGAAGGCAAAACTCGTCCCCACCCCGCCCCATTGCCATGCCTAGTTCCTAGCGGAAAAAGGCTCTAGTAATCTGGAGTTTGGTCGTGAGGTAAAGATAATCTGACCAAGAATTGTTCTATATAGGAATCAAACTCGGGTTCTCCCGAATGATTCGTCATTGGTGAACCCGAATGATTCGTCATTGGTGAAACTCAGTAACAACTTGAGTTCAATTGTTTGGTTAAAAAAAAAAAACTAAATGAATGCGGTACATGACTGTTTTTCTTTTAAACACTTTCGTTGGGCAATTTCAAAGAGAACTTCCACTTGTTTATTTTCACATCAAGCTAGCTAATTGCTTTCATGTACCTCGTTTTCTTTCTAAATTTAAATTTCACGATCTTTATTTTTGGTCTTCTGTAACACAATTTGTTAAGAATCTGATTGCGATGTATTTGCTGGATACAAGCGACCAAATGATAGGATCGATTGATATCATATGTCGCATAATGACTTTAGTCTCGACACCAAATTTATCCATCCATTTTCTTAATATTAAGTGATTGAGGTTTATTCATTAAAGACACAAATTCGAAAAAGTATTCTTAGTTAAGTACGTCTCTTTCAAGCTTTAAGCCATATCATAACGCAACTCATAAGTGTCACATACGTCTATGCATGCTTACTGCTATGCTGTGTTTATTCATTATTTCTTGACAGATTGGCAAGTGTTGAATAAAAACATGCTTAGAGGGATGTAACAGATTAATCCATCTATACATTTTTGTTGCAGCTCATTTGTTACCAAATATTTTACTCATCTCTTCAGCTTTACTTCTGTATACCTTTCCTTCATCCTTTTGCATCACTGCTATCAAAGCCTTGTCCAAAATATTTTATAGTAATAAAATATTAACAGTATAAATTCTATAGTGACAGTATAAAAATCTGCAGTAACAATCTGATACTATATGATAAATGGAAATTAAATCCTACAAATAAATTGATAACTTAAGGCATATGAGTTGTGTCAACATGAAATTGATTGTTGATGCAAATTACTTCCTTTTTGTTTTGCTGGAGATTTGAAAAACGTTTTTGGTACTGTGCACCATCATGGACATGGTGGTGCAGGGTAGAATCCTCTATTAATATACATATAATATAATGAAGAAATTAATTAAAAATATTGCATATTCTTTATTGCTTTTGCCGTAAAAATAACTGCAATGTTGGAATAAAAATAACTTCCTTTATTGCTTTTACATACAAAGGAAACTCTTACAAAATGCAATTACAAGAACAGAAGGAAACTAAAACAATTAAGAACCATAAGAGGACTAATAACTTTATTGCTTTCGACTCACAAGACCCTTTTAAGCCATAACATAAAAATAACTCACTAATGTCTCTTAAAAATCTTATTAAGAAAAGCTAAGGCAATCTCTGCACCATGCAAATACCTGCGGAAAGTAAGTGTTTCCCAATGCCACTCCAGCAACAAGTCCGCCGCCATATCCAATCAGAGCTACTGTCCAGTATAATTCAAAGAAAGATTCTGAGTCGTCATCATTATCATCAGAAGTAGAAGGCACTGCATGATCTATACACTTCTTCAATAACTGATCCCCGCACAAACCTTGGTTACCCTCAAATGAATCACCTTTGAATGTTGAAAACTGATTATTTTGTGGTATAGGACCCGTGAGATTGTTAAAGGACACATTAAAGTACTCCAAAAAGGTGAGTTGTGTCAATTGTGGCGGAATCTTCCCTGAAAGACTGTTGAGAGAGAGATCTAGTGCTTCAAGGTTTAAAAGCTTCCCTAAGGAAGATGGAATGCTGCCAATAAGCATATTATTTGACAAGTTGAGCAAAACAAGACCCTTCAACTCACCTATCAGTTGTGGTATCTCTCCACTGATTTTGTTGCTTGAAATATCAATGGCTATTAAGCTATAAAACTCTTGAAGCTTCTCATAAACCCTGGCCAACCCTTTGTTTGACATTGTGAACGAATAAAACTTATCTGCAGCCGCATGATACTCTCCTGAATTGTTCGACCTCGAGTATAATAACCTTTTTTGCTCGTATTGTAATTGACTTGTGTTGGAAGTTTTCATTGTTTTCCAGCTTTGGATCATTTCTGATGGAAAACTTCCAGAGAACTCATTGTGAGAAAGGTCAATAATGTGAAGCTTGGGAAATGTGCATGTCATGTTGCTAGGGCACCTAATGTCTCCATGAAATTTATTGTTACTTAAAGACAATACCTTTAACTCAGGTAATTTTCCCATCCAGAATGGAAATGAATCATTGATATTGTTATAACTAACATCCAAGAACTCTAGCCTTCTGTTGTTGACCAATGCCTTTGGCAACTGACCCTGCAGTTTGTTGTTACTGAGATCAATTTGCTGAAAGGAATTTTCTATCATGTATGTTTGAGGAATAAGGCCAGAAAATTTGTTCCCATTTAGATCCAGATTTTCTAAAGATTGGCTAAATTTTCCCAGACATGAAGGAATGCTGCCTCTTAATTTGTTGAACGATAAATCAAGAAACTCGAGTGATTTTAAATTGCATATGGATGGGGATATTTTTCCTACCAATGAATTGTGGGAAACATCCAAACTTTGTAGACTTGGTTTTTTCCACAACCAATTGGGTAGCAATGTTATATTGTTGTTTGACAACATAAGAAATTCTAGAACATCCAGATCTCTTATAAATGTTGGAATCTCAACAAAATTGCATGAAGCCAATTGTAAGACTTGAATTCGAGACTCAGTCATATTGGAATAACTATTTCTAATGTACAATGACAGTTTGTTGAATGATAAATTAAGATAAACTAGCTTTTTGAGCATCAGAAATGTGTCTAGGTCTATCTTTCCATGCAAAAAATTAGAGTGTAGGTTCAATGCAATTAAATTTGTTAGGTTCATTATCCAAGATGGAATTTCACCCTTTATATTGCTATTTACTGCATCTAAATATTTTAGTTGGGTGAGATTTGCAAAAGGTGATGGGATGTCACTGCCAATATTGACTGTGGATATATCCAAGACAATTAATGAGGAAAGCTTACCTATCCATGAGATAGTCTCAATAGTAAACTCATTGCGACCAATATCCAAGACACTTAATTTGGTAAGATTCACCAAGGATACAGAAGGGTCGCCCCTAAATCTGTTATTATCAAGGCTTATCCCCGTGATTTGTGTGAGGTTGTCAAGCGAAGAAGGAATATATCCAAAAAAATGGCAATTTGGAATTGATAGGACAACTAAAGAATTAAGCTTTCCAATGGATACTGGCAGTGTACCATAGAAACCTGTCTGGTCTAGTAGTATCTTGGTGAGTGAACTAGATTGAAACTCAGGCAACCTACCACGGAGATTTGGATTATATCTCAAATTCAGAAGTTCCAAGTTTGGAAGATGAAATACTCCAACTGGAAATTCACCATACAAATTAGAATTGTAAAAAGAAAGTTGTTTCAATGAAGTTAGATTTGTGAGTGTGTCTGGTAAAGTAGATGAAATAGTCACAAAATTAAATCGAAGAGTCTCAAGTTTTGTTGAATTTTGAATTATGCTTCTGAGACTAGACAATTTGAGTTGCAACAAATTGACTTCATTACCTTCAGGACTTACTATAGTTCTGTAGCCTAGATCAAGAGACAGCAACTTGGACAACTGTGAAACTTGTGGTGGAATTTCTCCAGAAAATAAGCTAAGAGAAAGGTTCAGAAATTTTAGTTGTGAAAGCTTACCTATCTTGGATGGGATTTGAGAGTAATTGAAGTCATTGTCAGAGAGATCAAGAACTCGAAGGTGTGCAAGGCGAAAGAGGCTGCTATTTGCATCCATTGTACCATATAGTTGGCTGCTACTAAGATCGATGTGAATCACATGATCAGTGTGCTCATGACATTTAATGCCATCCCATGAGCAGCAATCTGTGCTGGAATTCCAAGAAGCTGTCTTAGGATAACCGAGAAGATTATCAGAGGCTAAGTTATCGATAACAAAGCCTTCCTTAAATTGCAACAAGGCTTGGTTTTCATATTGATGACACTTTAGCTGAATTTGAGGAAAAGATGTAGTAAATGTGAAAGAGAAAAGTGAATAAAGGAAAAGAAATTTTACAAACAAAACAAGAGACCAGACAAACACCATTGTATCTTAATATTTTGAGCTGAAAGTTTTGGATGAAATGCTAGACACATACTAAGTGGTTCTTATAGAGTGCATATAACAAATGAAAATGTTTTGTAGTGAACTTGATTAATATCACAAGTCTATATCTTGTTTTAACCCATTAAAGAGGCTAACTTGATCAATTCCAAAAAGAACTTTGTCTCCTTTATTGTTTAAATTCCAGAAAGGTATTTGAATTTTGGCTCATGCATTTTATACAAAACTTTGATGTAACATAATATGATCTCTAGTCAAATTATGAGGCGAATCCAATAGACAAGGACTATATGATGTTTTATCATGTAGTGAAGTTTTCTTCATTATCATTTATCTTCCACAAATTTCACTTTCTGTCCATTCATAGCTTTTGTTTACTAATAGCATTTGTCTCTATTGTTTGACTCAAAAATTTGCTCTGATTTTCTTGCTACTTGCATTTTTGGAAAACAATTAATATTTTGACTTAGTCAATTGTTTTCTTCATTCATATATCTCAACATTTTATTGTTTGGTTGTATGTATAAAATTCAATCTAGGACTGACTGTCCATGTAAGAGCTTTCACAAAATAATTGATAATCACTTTATAAAGTTAAACATGTGCATAATCCGAATAACAAAAGCTACTCTATTGTAAAATTAACTAGTTTTAAATGTAAATTTTTTTGATTAAAAAATGCATTTCAGGACTACAAATATTAATTATCATATGTACATATAATTTTATTGTAAAAACTTCAATTTATCTTGATCTTATCAAATGTCGTTTTATTTGTCATGATGTGGAATACTCTATTAAAATTAAGGTTAGTATATGTTTACCTAATATTAACGGTTTCTAGTTTACCTCTATAAAATTATTCTTTTAGATACAAAAAATGCAGCTCTACAACCAACTAACCTGTCAAAAACCGTTACAAGAACCTCAACAAATCATCACATAAAAAATAATTCATTTTACTACGAAATTCTCCAATAACTCAAAAAAAAAAAAAAGCAATAAAGAGTAATAAAAACTAATTGAAATTGGTGAGAAATAAGTGAATAGAACTACTACAATTGTAACTTAATTTACATTTTATAGTGTAAGTACTTATCATATAAATGCTTATAAATAAGCTATTTCTATAACACAAGATAAAATAATGTAATTCAACAACAAAAATTCAAATTATAGATTAAATCTACACTAAACTTCAAATCCATAATTCAAAACAGAAATTCAACAAAAAAAAAAATTATTACAAATTATGGATTAAAATCCACAAAACTTCAAAACCATAATGTGAATTTTCAAGGAAATGTTCAGACGATGGAATGACCAAGACTAGTTTTTTCTCGACGTTGAGCCACCATCAACGGTGTGCATAAATAACACCCAATGTTTAAAATATTATACACCCTCCGTTTTAAGATGAGTGTCATTTTAGAAAGGAAAAAAGTTTAAAAATGAATGTCACTTACATTTTTCAATAAAAAATTATTATTTTACTTTCAATTATATTCTCTTATTCATTGAGTGTACACTGCTTCCAAAACATTACACCAATATTAAACAAGGTTAATTTAGTAAAATTGTTGTGTCTTTTGACGTTATTATTACATTTATTAATTTGTGTGTAAAATCCTTAAACGACACTTATTTTAAAATAGATGGAGTAATAATTTGCATCAAGAGGGTACTACATTTTTGTACAAACATATTGATTTTTTTATCGGCGAGGAACTATAAAATTGAAAAATAATTAAGTGAAGAGTAAAATTGAAAGAAAAAATATTACATCAAAACAATATTTTTTGAAAAATCATAATATTTTTTTATATAAGATCAAAATAAAGTTTTTTATAATGTCTAATATTGTTCATATTATTGTGGATTGTTCCGTTCCTCCTATGTTGATGAATTGTTCCTATTTTAATGGGAATTAAATGCTTATATACATATTTTTTCATACTATTCCTTCAAAAATATATATTTTCATACTCTTTAATAGTTGTATGTTATAATACATTTTTTTTTTATGAACAATAGGAAAATGACCATGAAGTCTAACCGTTTAATGGTTATATTGTCATATGTCGTGACAGCCTCAAAAGGCAATGTCTACTCATATGTGTGGATTGAGAATAAATCGGGTGGTTTGTTAATTTTTTTAATTATCCTTTAAAGTTTAAAGTTTTAGTGTGGATTTAATCCACAATTTGAATTTTCGTTGTTAGATAAGTGCTTATTCATATGTGTGATTAAGGAACGGATTAAAATAAAAATGATTTTGACATTAAATAATTTAGAGATTATATTTTAGAGATTTTATGAAAAATCCGAATCTATTTTTGCATTTGTTTATCGTAATAAAAATCTTTTTTTTTAAACAAATAATCTTGTTTGTTTGAATATAACTATACAAAAGCGATTTTTTGTTAAAAAATTAGTTCAATCTTTTGATCCATATTTTCTCTCTCCTCTAAAAAAATCTATTTTTTCAGAAGTTGCTCTCAACAACTTCTCATTTGAAGCAGTTTTTAGGTTATTTTTAGATTCTGATTTTTTTTAAAAGCTGTAACAAACGGATGCAATACTCTTAAAAGTGATTATTTTTTTTAAAAAATTGATTATTTCCTTAAAAAAAGTTATAACAAACGGACTCTAAGCTAGAAGAGAGTTGGGACATCTCATCTAAGCGTTTTTTGGTAATGTTGTACTCATTTTAAAGAAATAATGTTTTAATAATTTTTTAGGGGAATGTTTCAGTCATTAAACGGGAAACATTGATCCTTAAAAAAATAGAAAACATTAAATATAGTTAATTATGAGAATCTTCTAAATTTAATTAGGGGAACATTTTATCATAAATGACCATGTAGCCCTTTAGATCAGGAACTTTTAAGAAATTGATCGAGAACAAATTGGTAAAATTTTAGAAATTGATTTTAATATATTAGTAGTACAAGTAGTACATATTATCCAATTGTTCCACTTTTTGCGGGAAAAAAGAAAAGAAATTGCACCATTTTTTAATAAAAAAATATTTTCTTAGAGTTTGTTATCGATTTTTTAATAAAAAACTCATTAACAACTGAAGTTCAATTACTTGGTTAAAAAAATAAACTAAATAAATGTGGTAATCGAACCGTTTTTCTTTTAAACACTTTTGTTCGGCAATTTCAAAGAGAACTTTCACTTGTTTATTTTCAAGTCCAACTAATTGCTTTCATGTACCTCTTTTTCTTTCTAAAGTTAAATTTTACAATCTTTATTTTTGGTCTTATGCAACATAAATTGATAAGAATCTGGTTGCAATGTTTTTCTAGACACAAGCGACACAATGATAAGATCAATTGATACGAGATGTCAAGGTTGAAACTTGAGTCTTATTAAGTGATTGGGGTTATTCAATCACTTAGAGGTGTCCAACAACTATAAAGCCATAACCTAAATAACAGCTAACAATTAACTTCAGCTGTATTCAACTTACATAACTGTTGTCATGACTCTTATGTAAGATCCTTATCATGCATGACCTATGAATGAATAAGGCAAAATTACTCTCGAGATACTTTAGATAATTTAATTGTAATAAATTAATCTTTAATATATTTTTCAGATCAAGTCCTTATTGCTGTTAGGTTTAGGTATTCTCCTGTGGACTGTTAACAGTATTTTGATGTAGGACCTGTATGAATGAGAGAAAAGGAAATGTGAGGTAAAGTGGGGAGATGGTAGACCCTTTTTCCATTTTTTTTTCTTCTGTTGAGTAAATTCACCAAAATTTCATTGTTGCAGCATCCCTCTGTTCCATAAGCATAGTAACTAGTGAGTATGTATTGGATTGAAATATCCATATATATTGTGTATTTCTTGGCAAATCTTCTGAGTAAAGAACATAATCAAATGAAAAATAATGCAGGAAATACAATCCTAGGATCTAGTCAAATATGTTTTTGTTTCTTATAAATATACCAAATTTTCGTTTTAGTAGTTTTCTTATTCAAAAAAAGTTCCTCTAAAGTTTTCCTTCAACTTTTAGTCCCTACAAAATTTTCAATCACTACTTTTGGTCCCTACTTTTAATTTAATTTTTGTATTTTTTTTAATGAAAATGTGTAGAAATGTGTAAAATATTCTAAAACAAATTTCCAAAAAAAAATTAGAATTTTTCAACAAAACACAAATTTAATTTGAATTTTTAACTTTAAAAAATATAACAATTCATATTAAATTCATGTTTTGTTAAAAAATTCTAATTTTTTTGGGTAAGAGTCTTATACTATTATGAATTTTTCTGCAAAATTTCATTCAAAAATATGAATTCTACATATGAGTTTACTTTAAACGAAGGACCAAAAGTGAAAAAGGAAAATTTTGAGGGACTAAAAATTGAAGAAATTTTTTAGATGGACTAAAACGAAAAATTGACATATTTATAAGGAGCAAAAACATATTTAACCCTAAATTTTATTATAATCTAATACATATTTTATTACAAACTGTATCAAATCACAATAATAAAAGGAAACAAAGGATAATAGAGTAGAATCACAACAAATCACCACTTACATATTAGAGGATACTTATAAACCAGAGTTTGACCAAGGGAAGGGGTAATGATAAAGTCTGACCGAGAGGTAAATAAAGTTTGATTAAAGATTATTTAGCCAAGCCAAGTTTTGAACTTAAGCTCGTCATAACGATTCGTTCTTAAATAGAGCTTTATTAATCACTTGAGTTTTATCACTCGGTTTTCAAGTACTAATGCTTAAAGGTATGTATATGTAAGTTCACAGACTAATCCATCTATACATTAACTACATTTCTCATATCGTACCTCAATCTGAAGCAGGAAATACATTCCTGCTCAAAAAACACTTACAAAGGTACCTATTATCTTATCACTAAAACAAATCCTTGGAGTTGATATAAGATTGTATAGACTATCTACTTGAACCACTTTCAAATTAATAAATATAAATATCGTTTTTGGGAAACTACTTCAAACATGGAAGTAAAATATAAAATGCATTTGTGACCATAAAAAATATCACAATTAAATCTCATGACTTATTTTGAATTAAGTCTCAGGATTGTTGTAATTCCTTTCGTTACGATTCAAATGAAAAAGAACAATTGCATGTATTAGACTGTGGCCTTTTGTAAATTGCAATACTTAAGCTCACTACTCATCTAGCATTTTATAGTCATCCTTCTTTGTGTGCTTTCTATTCTACACTTTATTTCTAGTAGTTTGAGCAAATCATGTACATTCTTTGTGTGCTTTATATTTGATACTTATATAAATTATTATTTACAAAATATAACGAATAATTTAAAACTAAAAATATCACTCCACCAAACATATTATTTACAAACTTATATAAATTGTTCTAAATGATATTGAATTAAAACACCATAATGGTTGGTGTAATTAGGAAAGGGTATAATCTATGTTGTGTTTCATAGTGTTTTTCTCATATTTTAAAAGTTACAAGTCCCACATAGGATACTTTTGTGAGCTTTTGAGTCTTTATATACTAATATGTGATATAAGTTAGAAAAAGAAAGTGGTGAAATACAAGATTTTGATTTTCGGTGATGATTTATCTTATATTCGTATGACATAAACATAAACGAATATCAAGTCATGTGCTTCCCCGACTCTTAATTTTTGTTAGTATTCATATTTTATATGTTTCTTTTTTAGATTTTGTAAGAAACTAATTTAATATTCTATCCTAAACTACTTTTTTTTTTTTGGTTTGTAGATGAAATCAACATATGAAACTCACACACAACTTAAAAGTCTTAGATTCACACATGACATATTTCCTGTTTATAATTCACTATTTAACCGTTTCTTATTTTTCAAGCATGTGTATGTTCGATTTCCACATTTTTTTAAGAAACTAATTTAATATTTTATCCTAAACTAAAACACAAAAACTACTCTTTTTCTTAGCGTTAATCCTATGGTTCTCAGCGGAAAGAGGCCTTAGTAGTCTGGAGTTCGGTCGTGAGGTAAAGATAATCTGACCAAGAATTGGAATCAAACTCAGGTTCTCCTGAATGATTCGTCGCTGATGAAACTTACGAACAACTGAGTTCAATTGTTTGGTTAAAAAAAATTAAATGAATGCGGTACATGAATGGAACTATTTTTGTTTTAAACACTTTTGTCACATCCAACTAATTGGTTTCATGTACCTCTTTTTCTTTCGAAAGTTAAATTTTAAAATCTTTATTTTTCTGTCTTCTGTAACATAAATTGGATGTAATGTTTTTCTGGATATAAGCGACAGAATGATAGGATCAATTGATATATGGTGTCGCAAATTGTATCCACCCATTTTTTTAATATTAAGTGACTGAGGTTTATTCATTAATAACACGAATTCGAAAAAGTATTCTTAGTTAAGTATGTCTCCTTCGGGCTTTAAGCCATAGCATAACGAAACTCAGAGGTGTCGTATAACGTATGCTTACTGCTATGTTGTATTTATTCATTATTTCTTGACATGATTGGCTTGAGAATCAGTCGATCGTGCAAAATATGTGCAAGAGTGAAGGTTGTCAAAATCGGGACTTTGTTTCAGGTTGAAAGAGAAGAGAAAAACCGACAATCGTAAAATCGCAACCAAAATCGAAGGATTTTACTCAACTACTTTTATAGAATCGATATAAGAAATTGTAAAATTGCAATCAAAATCGATGGAATTTACAAAAAAATATAATACTAAATATATGTTATAAATGGTATATAGTTATAAATGACTTAGTTAATAAGAAATCGTAAAATCGCAATCAAAATCGATAGTTTTTGCTTATTTTAGGATTCTACTATGGATTTGAGTCGGTGAAGGTGAAGAAGTTGGTGCTGGAATTACTCTTGCACAAGTTGTGTCATTTGTAGCCACTTGTTAGTATAAAGCCATAACATAAATAACAAACCATATCATCTGTCAACAGCTAACAATTAACTTCAACTGTATTCAACTTACTTAAGATCCTTATCATGACCTATGAATGAATCAGGCAAAATTACTCTCAAGATCCTTTAGATCATTTAATTGTAACAAATTAATCTTTAATATATTTTTCAGATCAAGTCCTTATTGTTGTTAGATTTAGGTGTTCTCTTGTGGACTCTCAACAGTATTTTGATGTATGACCTGTATGGATGAGATAAAAGGAAATGTGAGGTAAAGTAGGGAGATGGTAGACCCTTTTTCCATATTTTCAGTTGAATAAATTCACCAAAATTTTATTGCAGTAGCATCCCTTTGTTCCAGAAGCAGAGTAAGTATGTATTGGATTGAAAAATCCACATATATTGTATATTTCTCAGCAAATCTTCTGAGTAAAGAACATAATCAAATGAAAAATAATGCAAGAAATACAATCCTATAATCTAGTCATACATATTTTATTACAAACAGAAGAATCAAATCACAATAATGAAAGGAAACAAAGGATAATAGAGCAGAATCACAACACAGTTGCATATTACATCAAGTACTATTACATTTTTTTGGGCTTAATCCGGTTCGCAGGGGAAGGGGCACTGATAGGTAACTAAAGTCTGACCAAAGATTATTCCAGCCAAGATTTGAACTTAAGCTTGTCATAACAATTCGTCCTTAAGTAGAGCTTTATTAATCACTTGAGTTTTATCACTCGGTTCTCAAGCACTAATGCTTAGAGGGATGTATATGTAAGTTCACAGACTAATCCATCTATACATTTTTGTTGCAACTCATTGTCACCAAATATTTTACTATCTCTTCTGCTTTACTTTTGTAAACCTTTTCTTCATCCTTTTGCATCACTGATCTCAAAGCCTTGTCGAAAGAATCCCTAGAAAACTTCCCATCATCTTCATTTCTAGTTACTTTCACTCCCACCATTTTTTTTCTTCCAAAACTCTCTAGCAATCAAACCTTGTTCATTTTGTAAAGGCAACAAAATAAGTGGGACATCCAACTTGAAGACTCTCTATCACTGAACTACAACCACAATGAGTCAAGAAATCCTTAGACTTGATACAAGGGTGCCTAGACTATCTAGTTGAACCACTTTCAAATTAAATAAATATAAATATTAAATAAATATGAACATAGTTAAATCTTAAGAATTAATTTCATAGAAATCGCAATAATACAGATGTATTGTATCGTTTTAAAAAATTTGATTTATCGTTGGCCGTTAAATATATATAGAAGGAGAATAATAATTTTTAGATGCTTCCTTTAAAAAATACATAATTATAGTATAAAATGCTTAATTATCTATTTTTTTAGTAAATAATTATCTACTTCTATATCTTTACCTATTAATCTATACCTATTAATAAAGACAAAACATTGGTTGTGGTTAATGTACTTGGGAATGCAGCTTGCTTGGAAACATGGTTTCCATCATCTTCAAGTGAAAAGTGACTCAAAAACTCTGGTTGACATGATTACAGGAAAAATCAATATAAATGGCAATTTGTCCACCTTAGTGCGCCGTATACATGAGCTTTTAAAGTTGAATTGGCAAGTGCAGTTCAATCATACATGGCGAGAAGGAAACATGAGTGCTGATTGGCTAGCCAATCTTAGTTTTTCTATGGACTCTTTTAATTTTCATGTTATGGATACTCCTCCTAATGAGGTATCTAGTCTCCTTTTTGATGACATTTCTGGGGCTAGTATGCCTAGAAACATTCATGTAACTTTGTAGTTTTTTTCGTATTCTGGGCGTCAACCCTCTTTTATTACCAAAAAAAAAAAAAGACAAAACATTGGTTTGGTGTAGCCTTTTTTTTCATACCATAATCACCCTTACAAATCCTCTGACATGTCCAAAATAACTTACGGGCAAAAAAGGATTTTTAAACAGTTTTCTTTTTTTAGTTTTTTCCCTTTCCAAAGTGTTGCAAGGGAGGTTACCAAATTTAATCCTTACCCATAACTGTTTGCATAGACAAAAGAGAGAAAATGATAGAAGAGGAGACGAAGACTACTTCACGGTATAGAAAGAAAGTAGAGGGAGGGGGTGGTTCTTCTATACAACACGTAGAACATGAGGGAAAAATGATCAGTGCACCCAGTGATCAGTCAGGGATAAAAACTTTGAATGGTTTATACAAGTATAAAATTAATTTAATACCAAATTATCATATACTTTTTGTAACCAATCTTTTGGGAAATATCCATTTTTTGATTACATTCATATTTAACATAGACCACTAAAATCAATTGATCTGCATCAACCCCTTACACTATCCAACCATGTCTCAACTTATGTTTCTTCCTATTATTTGTTAATTTATATTAGGGGAAATTACACTCGCCTCTCCTGAGTTCTATTAAAATAACAAAGACATCTCCTCTAATTTTAAAACTTACATTAACCTCCCTTAAATTTTTATCAAAAGACAAACACCTCCCTTCCTTGTTAACACCGTTAAATTTCTTTTCACTTTTAATAAATTGGTACATTATCTATTATACATATCCAACCTCTCCAATGCCCAACAATCTCTCATAATCTAGCGATACACAATACCAATATTACAGAAAATTGAATAATTCATTAATTTGTCTCTTTACTGAATTATAACCCATACATCTTCCTTCACTTGTCTCAAGTGTCAGGCTGCCTACCAACCCCTTAAGATGATCTTTTAATCATTTGCTCACATTTGAAGATACACTCAATTTCAATTAGAACCTCCGAATCCTCCTTCAAAGCCAAAATTGTGTTGGACTTATTCTTGATGGACCTATTCTTCATTGAAATTAGTTTTAATTAATAGTGGCTATTTTCTCTCTGTTTAGTTAATAACGTGGCCTATTTTTCAGGTCCTTATTCTTGGTTAGTTAGACTGCTAGTGGGTTACGTGACTGTTATGTTGTAAAGGCTATTTAAGCCATG
>Ga0315914_1007967_pt1 | contig 14408 bp, 12 predicted proteins | sample MpolenodulesMG_FD_203920 | JGI IMG/M metagenome (GOLD analysis project Ga0315914, IMG submission 203920) | Medicago polymorpha root nodule microbial communities from Los Angeles, California, United States - elongated nodules | ecosystem: Host-associated > Plants > Roots > Nodule | place: USA...
ATAGTAATGAGGTGAGAATTGTATAAGTATATACATATGATGTGGTGATTTCTTTGATAATGATGATTGCTTGCTTATAACTTTGAAATGATGAATTGTACTTGTTGAGTTAAGTATGCTAAATGAAGAATAAGGTGAGTAATCCTCTCATGGATAGACGTCGATAAGTGATGAGCTTATGTCGATGACTTGATTAGAGATTGAATATGCTTGCTATGCTATGTTGGTATTGTGATAGTTTGTTGTGTATGGAATGGGGGATAATAATCATGTGATGTTAGTATTCTAGGAGGGATAGGTATGTATATGTGTTATGCATGAAATCCTTGAATGCTTATGTTTGGTTATGTTGATTATGATTGATGTGAAGCTAACCCCCAGTGGTCTGTGGTGGACCGCCTACCTATTTGTATGAATGGGTAGACAACGTGCAGGAGTAGTTGTTGATTGCTTGGTGAGTGCTTGGATAGAGGGAGCCATCTCCGTTATCGTTTTCTGTTGAGTCTTAGAGTAGGCTCTAATCTAGGATGTCTGTCTGTAGGATTATTCTAGATTGATTATTCTAGACTGGTTATTCTGGATATATTTATGTTGTGGAGATTTTACCCATTTGTCGGGATTTAGAGATTTTATATGTTGATGTATATTGATCTTATGACATATATAATTTGGAGATGTATGACTTATATCCGCTGCGACTGTTGATGAATTTTATAAATGCATGTTGTTTGGATTTTTAGTTGAAGACGTAGCGTTTATTTCTTGAATAAATGCTTTATTCACGTGTATTATCGCTTTAATAGAAATAGGGCGTTACAGTGATCACCAAAGAAGATTATGTGCTTACATGATTATTCCATAAGTTTTCATTTTGTTATTGGGTTAGCACCCCAATAGTTTAATTTTTTTTTTTTTTCTAATTTGAAGAATTTGTAGTTATGACTTTGTAAGATGATGGTAAAAAAAGGCAGAAAATAATAATATTTGATTGTCTCATTCTCTCTTGTTTTTTGAAATTTTTTCATGACATTCAATTTAGGCATCTAATTTTTATATTTAAATATTATATATTTACATAATAATATTACAATATTTCCTCTCAAATTATCTTTAACATTTCTAAGCCTTTTATTTTACACATTATATCATAATTTTTCTACTTTTGCAATTTTTTTCACACTTAACTTTATATTTTTCTTACATTTAATTTTTTTTTAAATATAAATATAGGGTTTGTTCTCTTTTAAAAGATATGATAAATATAACGTCTATACAAATAATTGTTCATTGTCATGTGTCATATTTGATATAACAATTCAATTTATGTTACACCCTGATTTTTAACTGCGACAATGTATTTTTTTAATCAACTTCTGAAAAAGATTTAAAACTTTAGGCATGACCATACTTTCATAAAGTTAGAGTAACTTTTTGTTTCAACTCCTCTTCTAAAACATATTTTTTGGGATTCATAGTGATGACATGTTATCTTACGTTATTCTTAACATATTTTTCAATCATTTTCAGTTAGTTTTAATCCAGAATAGAGGAGTATTAGAACAATTACCTATGGTTTTCGGGACATTTGTAATGTTTTCTAATTGAGTTATATAATTCTTGTTTTCTCCGAAACATAGCAATTCTAGGGTGTTTTAATTTAATTCAAGAAGAAATCATGCAAATCGACAAAAGCAAAACATTTGAAGACTAGTGACAATCTTGGGAAGGCCATGAAAAAAGATTCAAGAGGCCTCAGAAGACATTTCAAAGGGGGGAATTATGTTCTCAAGTCCCAAGACATTTTACATTGAAGCAAACACCCAAAAAGAGGAAGAACACATGTAATTACACACAAAACCAAACACTCATGCGGCTTGAGCATGCTGCCAGGCGCCTTGAGCATGGAGCACACACCTTGAGCATAGAGAAATGGCTATGCACCCCAGCTATGCGCCTTAGCATGCTGGGAGCATATCAAATCTGCTTTTTCCACTTTTTCGACCAAAAGCTAGTCGGAAACTTGTCTATAAATACCAACCGCTCACTTATTATTTATCATTTAGAACAAAGCGGTTCAAGAGGAAGGCAACCACTGTGAGCTTCAAGAGAGGAGTCTCTCCTCACACTAAGTCTCTAGAGTATGTTTCATTTCTTTTGTAATTTGTTTTTAGTTACTATGAGTAACTAAACCTTTTTAGGCTAAGGTTCTATGATGAACATCTATTTTTTTTTATTATTTAATTTAAGTTCTTTATGTTGAAAAAAATAAACGAAAAAGAAATAAATAGGTTCTGATAGGGTTTAAAATCAAAGAATCTTGAAGTGACAAGGGGGAATCTAAAACTTTTATTTTTACAAAAGGCAAAATCAAAACTCGCCCAAATGACAAAGGGGCTAAATATTATTTAACCCTTTTTACTTCTTCCTCAAGGAATAAGAAGAAAAATTTCAACTTCAAATTCAGAAATAATTATACAAATCACAAGAAAGCGATACACACGTGACTAAAAAAACAATTAATGACAGACCAACTATATGGACTTGAGTGACTAAAAAAACAATTAATGACAGACCAACTATATGGACTTGAGTGTTCAGCAAGTAATAGCAGTGTTTTTCATTTGATCAGGTGTACACTGTAGATACAACTCTGTAAACACAGTTTAATACACTCTAAGCTATAAATAACAACATCAAATCACAATAAAGCTAGTATATAAACAAAGTAGAAAAAAAACACTATGCAAAGCTATGTACCCGAATGGACACAGAACAAAAAACAACCCAAAATAAAAGAGGAGTTCATTATTTATTAAGAACATACAAATCCTTTCATATTTAATTTCCCATTACTGCAGATTGTGGTTAGTGAACTCCTATACACACATTCACCGAAGAGTTGGAATTTCATAGTCCGTCAAACTTCTAAACTTCTATTTACAAGCACTTCATTTTAGCGATGTTGTTCAACCTGCAAGCAAGACAAACAAATATTATTACTACTAGGTGTATGACCAAAATGATTTCATGCTTTGTATACAATGGTAAAATAACGAAGGTTTGAAGTGTTTCTTTGGCCTTGGCAGGCTGGCTTTATTATCTATGCCAGTCTGAATAGTAGCACGATTACTGATGACTTAACAATGATTATGCATTGTTCATTCCCAGAGTCATAAATCGAGCCTTATACCCTTTTATTGTCAAAGATTAAGATAATATAAATGTCAGCATAACAGCATGACATAATGGATGGATATTCTCTCTTCCTCTCAAGGTTGGACAGGAAAGAGGGTAGTGGTTTCTTACTTTGTTCTCCATTTTGAAGGAAGTTCTCATTAGTAGTACCCAGGTAGGGACACCTTGGATAGCTCTCCATTATATCTGATAAGAAAGAGACCAATCTGTTAGTGCTAATGTACTTCATAGTTTGATGTACAAAATTAAAAAGCCTGGTTGAAAGATCATACATGCATGAAGCATAAAGTGATTAACAATTTACTGATCATCATCACTCATCAGGAAACACATTCATGAAAGAAGAAAAGCAAGCAACCACACCAAAACAGATGCAACATTGACTAGTTATGAATTGGAAATAAAACATACCAGAACTCTGAGAAAAATCAGCTGTCAGATCTGAAAGGCTGAGGTTTCTAGAAATCTGCCCCAAAACTCCGAAGGATGAAATATCTGGGTCCAGGAGTGCTCCATTCATAGAATGAGAGTTTGAGTCGACACTATTGAATGATGTAACTGCTGCATCACCAATAGTTGGGCATGCTTCCAAGACAGTGCCATCAGGACCAAAAATATAAGGAGGGCTACCTGAATATCCAGGTTCTGATTTTATCATCCCCCCATTAATTCCTTGAATCAAACCCAAGCTTGAGTTTTGAGATGAAAGCATGCTTGGTGGGCTGCTAATCCTATTGCCACGAGCAGACATCTGAGCCAAATCGCGTACCCTGGTGTTCAGTGACGACCCACCATTATTAAACACATCATGCAGGGTGGAATCAAGACCATGTCGCATATTTTCTGGCTTCACAGCTGCACTGGCTTGCTCAGCAGCATAGCAAGATGGATTCTGAGGTACTGTTAAGAAAAGAGACAAGTGTTGGAAAATTGAAAAAGTAATTCAAGTGAGACGTGATACAGGCCTGTAGTAAAAAAACAAGCAGCTGGATTGCACACTCGGTTTAACTATACAACCACTTTCCAGCTTATCATTACCTCTCTGCAAGAGTACAGGTTGTATTTTGAGAATGACAGCACTTATCAACGTCAAAAGAAAAATTATAGTAGTTTCCGTGGTATTCTTAAATAGTCTTTCTACTTTTACAAAGAAAGACACCGATTTTGCAGCTCAAAGAGGAAGTAAAAATAGAATTCCACCCATTTACTTTCTAAACAATTGCAGCATAGTGCAGTGAAAGGAAGCTTTACAGAAATATCAAATAGTTATAATAAAATGCAATGGAGTCAGAAATCAACTAATCCCACCACACTCTTCAAAATAGGCATTTTCAGCTAGCTATCTAAAATTTCATTAGACAAGAAGATAAACTGCAGTTTATAACCAAGAGATGGATACTTGGCGCAATGGTAAAGTTGTTGTCACGTGACTGAAAGGTCATGGGTTCAAGTCCTGGAAACAGCCTCTTGTGTAAAAAAAATAAAAAGGGTAAGATTGCGTACAATACACCAAAAGGTGGAACCCCTTCCCGGACCCTGCGTATGCAGGAGTTTTGTGCACCGGGCTGCTCTTTTTATACCCAAGAAACCAATATTTTTAATTGCAACATAACTGAACCAAATATTAACTTGAGGCAACACAAACAGGAGTGCATGAACTATAAACAGTACAATTTGAGCTTACACTTAACTTTTGCAATAATTCATAAATGTTATGGCCCAACTAACTTTTTTCCAATTATATGCAATGTGCTAGGGAAGGGTAGGGGAAGGTCGGATGGGTGTATTAGAAGTGAAATCTAAAACCTAATAGAGCGAGTCAAGGAACCTGATATGCTCATCGAAATAACTTTTAAGAGACTGCAAAACAGAAATAATAAATGTTTACTCGAAAAGGATGAAAACAATGTCCATGAAACTAATATTTGACTTACATGGAGGAATATGTGAACCGTTAGAGTTAGGTAGCGAACCAACTGCAGTTGATTGTAGCTGACTTAACTCAGCTTGTTCCTTCAGCAACCTGTTGAACTCTGTTATTTGCTCCTTCAGCAGCAACCTCAGATAATAGGCCTTGAAAAATTCTTGATTTTCTTCTTCGAGCTTTTGCCAAACTGAAACACATTAATACACACATACATATTAGAAAGAGAAAAATAAATCATGTCTGAAAACTAAGTATGTTTATTAGAAGTTTTAGGAGTTTAGATAAAGAGAGAAGAGAAATAATAAAGATTTTCAATATTAAGTTAGTAATTATGGTTTAATATGACTGATGATCATTTGAAAAAAATGACTGAGCACTAACCCTTGTATATACGGATACAATTATATAAGGAAGCAAATCATGATAATAATAAGAAATTATGGAAACTAATTATATGAGATACTAAGATAAGAAACTAACCTTATGAGATAATCTAATATACTCTGAGATAATATCATGATTTCATAAAATAGTTTCACATCTTCTAAATGTTGACTTTAATATCTAATTTCATGCACTGCAGACTTTCAACAGCAACTAAAAATCATAACCAAACCTTAATTCAGATAAGAACATATTTACAAGGGATGTTTGGAAGCTAGAACATGACTTTTTTTTGGGTTACCATGATATCGGTACGAAGTTTCCACTGCCGCTTAGCAGTGACTAATCTCCGTCACACCTGTGGGGCACATAGGTGGGTTCAGAAATCGAACCCCTGACCACATGCTTAAGGGGCCCAAGTCCCTTACTAATTGGACCAATCCATCGTTGGTAGCTAGAACATGACTTTAGAAAGTACAAAAGCTGTGTTGGCTTTTATAATACTGCCATGACAAAATTTCAGAGCCTGTGCTTGAAATTTCAAATTCAGCATCAGTTATCAACAAGTATGACATGTAGTTTATATATTGTTTATTATTTAACACTACCATTAGTCTGATGTAAGACTCATACTTTACAAATTTGGCTTCAACACAACCATTTTGGACATCCTTCTTGAAGAAATATGTTGGAACTCACAGTTGAGGGTCATAATGTTGAAATTGAAGTGTGATTCGTGAATTTTTCCACATTGGTTAGCATGAGTTAAGTGATGAAATGTAAATGGGAACACCTATTTAGTAATTTGCCTTGAAGGTGGTCAAGATGTATTCCAATTTGTGTTGGCACGAAGTTCAAGGAACAATAAGTAAAATAATTGTAAAATACAATTACGAGTACTCAAAGTGTTGACAAAATTTTCAACATAAATTCATGCCTCGGATAAGCACAATGTGGACACGGCTATTATTTTGATGTGTATGTTCTTCCTTGCATTTTAGTAAAGAATCTATATTATTAAGTGCTAGCCATGTTGCAAACCCTCAAAGACAGAAGACAAAATATTATACAAAATTAAATAAAAATGACATCTGGTGGGAAGATAAGTAATCATCAAATCGAAAACAGGAAACAAAGAACATATAGCAAAAGCAGTGTAAAAAACTGCAACTTTTATAGCATGTGTCATATGCAATCGCAGCATCAGAAATACAGGAATATTCACAACATATGTAAAGGCAAAGAGACCCTCTCGAAGATTCTTTTAACTCAAATGAAATTAAAACTTCACTTAATTGTCAAATGCACAAGGCAGTAAAGCAGGGGTAATAAAAGAAAACGAAAACAAAAAATACCACTGAAGAAAAATTACTACCAAGTTCGGTAAAACCAGGCTCAATTTTTGCTTGAGCTAGTAGAGTTTCCACAACTTCTTTTGGGTTCATATATAGTTGCAGACATCGTTCTATGAGATTTTGTACCTGTAAAGAGCCAAATAAACACCATAGCAAAAGTCAGATAAAAAAGAGAGTAGAGTGAATCATAAGGAGATATTGTAAAATAATATTAGTATCAATTAACATATTAACCCCATTGAATTTGCTGCAAACTTTCCTGGTTATCCTTTTATGTTGATTCTATTTCGTAATCTTTAGGGATTTGTTAGGTTAGCTTCATGTGTGTGTGTGTGTGTGCGTATTGTATCCCCGTCTCTCTTTGATATATAGGTACAAGAAATACATTATTCGATCTTAAGTTGGTATCAAGAGCTAGGTTGCAAAAACCCTAGTTTCAAGGTTTAGCCACCATCAAAGGGACTCTCCTAGTTTCAGTTTTGGTGTCAGGTGTATACGAGGACATCACCGTTTGGATAAAAGGACGCCAATCGGCCATGCCCTAAGCGCCAACACTCAGGGGCGGATCTCTTTGGAGACCCCCAGGTGCCACTGCACCCCCAGTTTTAATATAAATATCATATTAGGCATGATAGTCCAAGTAATACGTCGCATTGCAGTGGTTATGCGTTCTTTCAACCCCTTTTTTGTCCCGAGTTCGATCCCCTGGCACCCTCCTTTTTAATAACTCTTAGCGAATTTTTCATATTTTATTAAAAAAATTGGTCCTAATGGGATTTGAACCAGCGTCCTCCTTGGAACAATCAAGTATTTATACCACTACACCAGTTTACTTTATTGTTTATTTTTTGAAAACGTTTAATATATATTTCATAATTATTTGGCACCCCGAGATATTTTTTGAAGTTTAATATATATTTCATAATTATTTGGCACCCCGAGATATTTTTTGAAGATCCGCCACTGCCAACACTGGAGGATGTCTTACAAACTCTCATGCATGTCATTTATGTGCCTGTCTCGCCAGCATGTGGGGTTCCCACACCGCCTTTCTTCAGCTGGTTTGCCATACTATCAGCTCTTTCAGGAATGTTCTACACCACTTCTAGTTTGTGGGTCCCACGTCTTAGGTGTGTTTTGGAGGTTTCATTGCTGTTGTTTTGGTCTTTTCTCGTGATTGCGTCCAAAAAGTTTTCTTAGCAGCTGTTTTGGTTATTTGTCGTTGTGACTACGTTGCAAGGTCTGTTGGTTCAGTTTTCTGGTTTGCTTGATTGCGGCGTTTTTCATATATTGTGTGATGAATGTGATAGAACACTAAGATAAGGCACATTCTAGAAGCTGTAGGAATGCAAATAGTAGCAATATTTATTGGAACCTAGGAAGAGTTTCAGTTATTCAAGAGAAGGAAGCCTAGAGGGTTAGTCATTAAGAACAGAGTTTCAGTTATAAAAGAGAGGGAAGCCTAGAGCGTGATGCATACAGAAAATTTATTAAAGTTGTCTAGGAGAGAAATTCTCTCTGGTCTAGGAGCTTAGCTCTGGTAGGAGTTCTCTAAACTCTGGTTTATCATTTCCTTTTCTGTTCTATCACCATTATAGAGCTCTTAAACACGCCCATTTACATTCAATAATACAATTTCGTTATATTGAATTTCGAGGTTCTATCAGAATTAATACACGTCTCTCGCTGTTTGAGCTCTTTCTAGTTGTTTGCACCCCCGTTTTAGCTCATTAGTATCCTTGTTTTTTTCGGTTGCCCGCCTTGCTTCAACACTGTTGGAGATTAGTTCTCGATCATTGTAACAGGTTTTCTTTTCAGCCTGCTTACTTTGGCTCACTTTGGTAATTCTACTGTTTGTCTATCTCTTTATGAATTTTAGACGTTGATGTTTCTGATCATACAGTAGGTAATCCTTCTAATCTCTAATTTGTCACCTCATAAAACACCTCACCACATTACCCATGCTAATGGTTCTAACACAACGAAATCCCTTATTTTTGGGACATGACCATAATTAAAATATCAAAACAGATCTAAATATAGTCTATTTGCAAAAGAATATTAGCATAGCATAATTTCAAATATCTCGACAAAGTCATTGAGTATCGATCAAAGTAATGCTGAAGTTTCAAAGCGCCTTGAAGTTCCTAAGGAAACTCCTACTTAAGGGTTTTAAGAACGTAATGTTCTCTCCATATTACCTTCATCCTTCCCATAGAAAATCATTGTATATCTATTGCATGTCATTAAGGTTCTTCCTTGAGCATGAATTCACGAAATGATATCTTGTTTGTTATCCTTTCCCCATTAAATTAAAATAGAACACAAATAAAGAATAATCTTTACGGAAGAAAACGACGTAAAAATCTGATTCACCGTAAACGAACATATTCATCTGAATCACACCAAGCCTCAAAGAAACAATCTTATGCAAATAAAATTGTATATCCAAGCATTCATTTTCATTTATGAAATAAAAATCGAAAAATAAAATAAAATAAAATAAAAAGTACGTTGAACAGGGTAAGGCCCAAGATCAACTTACCAGCTGGATATCTTCCCGAGAAACCCGTCTCACAGATCCACTTGACATGTCTGAAGTTCCCAAATGCATTTGACATAATAAACATAAAGAATAATTAGAAACAGTTGATAGTAGTTTCAAGGCATGAAAACTGAAATTAACAAGACATCCCTCGTCAGCAAAGTTTAAACCACTACCTAGTCTTCCAAGGATGCCAGTATTAACACTTTCATTCTAAGAGAAATATGACATCAATTTACACACTTTTTTTTTACCAAACATCAATTTACACACTTTTTTTTTACCAAACATCAATTTACACACTTAATCATGAAATATCACATCAAATCACCTCTGTGCAATTCTAAGGATTCTTAATGACTCGATTTCATATGTTTCTTTTTTTTTTGGTACAATCATGTTTCATTTTAATTATTCTAAAATTGGAAACCATATGATTAATATGCATTCTTTAATAAATTTTAGTATATTAAAGGAAATTGCTGAAATTCTAGGAGAAAAGCTCCTCAACAGCAGAGCAGTACAGCTCATGTCCAGAAAAAGAAACACATGAGAAAAGGAAAATAACAACCAGAGCTTCAAGAAGCAATTTGTGCCTCTAGAAAAATGACTAATCCATTCCTCGCCAATACCATTCTCTGCTTGTTGGTAAAACTCGCTTCTCCTAATGAATTTGAGGCTTGTCTCACAACAGATGCCATTGTCACCCCAGAAAGTTCGACATTGATGCACCAACAACTATGTTCACTTTATCCTTCATAGTTCATCCCACACATGAAGGTTTCCTTCATGAACTCCCTGAACTTCTTTCGATATTCCCCCACACTCCCAACTTGCCTCAACCCCATCAACACGACAGCATAGAAACATGATATATTCTAGTTTCCAATCACTGGTACCAATTCAATTACATTCTAAACACACCAGCTCCACCTTTTCGTCCTTGGAAACTAGGGGTGGCAAAACGGGCCCAACCCATTGGGCCAGCCTGTTTAGCCCGCTACTTTTAGCGGGCTGAGTCGAAGTTTTGAACTCATCCCCTCTACTTGGCCCGCCTCGCTTAACTCGCTGAAAAAACGGAGCGGGCCGGCTCGCCAACTTGTCTACAATTTTTTTTTTGTTCAATGGGTCAGACAAAATTTACAGTGGAGTGACCCAATAATCCATCATAACCCAAATTTGTCTCATAAAGCTTGTTTTTACCACAAGTTTCTTTGCTGCCAATATATTTTTTTAAGTAACATTTTTTTTTTATAACGGGCCGGCTCGTCAACTCATCAGTCCACCACTAAGCGGGGCAGGCTGGGATTTTGTTCTCGGTCACCTAAAATGACTCGACTCGGCCCATCTTGTTTTTAGCGGGCTTAAGTAGGGCGAGTCTAAACGGGGAAGGCTAGCCCGCTTTTCCATCTGTATTGGAAACTTGAGATACGCCTAAATAAAGCTAAACCTAATATATCTAGTCCGCCTAAGTCCTCACAAGTGAAGTAGGTACCTCCAAACTTATCATCCTCATTCCTCTCCCACCCTCTTTGCTTTTTCATTGTCACGGGGTCCTTCTCCTTCCTCTATGGAACCCTTATGCTACCTCATAGTTTCCTCAAATTTTCTTCCTCATGATTACCCTTGTTTGTCACTTGAGGTGATAGCTCAGGGCCAAGAGCTTAGCCTTGTAACCCCCTCAGGAATTGTTGTAAAATGGTCATTAGTGCCACTATAATTCAGAGTTATGGAAAAGAAAAACCTAAACTTTCTCTGAATGAATTAACCCTATTATAATTAATCTCAAAAGCTTAATTCACATAAACACAAACAAATTAATCCATAATATGCCATCAATAAGTAAGACAGAGAAAGTAAAAATGAAACAGAATACAAAAATTCAGAGAATATAGAAGCGAAAAAAGACACAAATACCGATTTATAAGGTTCTCTTCTCAATTCCGAAAAAAAAAAATCACAGAGATGATTTGATTGATGTAGAGAAAAGGTGAAAATGGAAAGAAAAATGATGAATTAGAAGCACGCGCGCACGCACCTGAGAGGAAAAGAAGAGCGAGAGTCGAAGAGAAAGGAAGATGATGATAAAAAAAAAAAAAAGGTGGATGGATGGATGGAGGTGACGGAAATGTTGTAAAGAGCTTCCGATCAATATGATCACCTTTTCCCAGCAATAATACTTCGGTTATACCCAAATTCATATTAAAAAACATAATAATTAAATCAAATACATTTTTATTTAATTAACTAAAAACTCATTTGCGTCAAAAAACTAAAAACTCATTTTCGATTTTTTTTTATTTTTAAAAGAAAGTAATTTTAGAACTGGAAAAGTAATTTTGGATTGTTTACCAAAATGATTATTTTTAAATCCAATTTAATGTCTAATTTCTTTTGTAAAAATGTGAGAACTTTGTCCATAATAATTGTAGCATTACTAGTTTGAGACTTGTGCCTTACAAAGGATTTTTTTTGCTGATTTTTGTACATATATTCAAATTATGTTGATAAAATATGTCTATGTAAATTATATTTAATTGGTAGAGACAATGCATAATATATAAATGTTTAAGGTTGGAACCCTGAACACCCATTTATTAACCTTGAAGGTTCAAGGTTGGAACCCCAAATACTCACTTATTAACCTTGAAGGTAAATTTTACTCGCTTAGCCACTTGACCCAAAAAAAAAAACATGTAAAAACGGTGATTTCTCCCTAATTTTTGTTAAAATTATTATGGCTTATTTTTATTTCAAAATTGGTTTTTATTTTGATGATTTATTTATGCAAGTTGCACAAAATTTGTGTTTTTATTTTATTGTTCCTTCCTCATAAATTTTTTTTTTTCCTTTTGCCATGATTTCTAACTGATTTGGAACCTCAGTAACTTTGCTCTGGATTATTTTCTGATAGTGAGGATTGTTAAAATGTGGTTCGTGCTAAAAATGTAAATAAAAAAAAACCATATTAATGATTTCTAAAGTTTATATTTAGCAAAAATTATACTCAACTCCCTTGAGTTTTCCATAAATGCACAAACACCTCCTCTATTTTTAAAATAAACACTAACCTTCCATAAGTTTTCATTAAATAGATAAAAACATCCCTTCTATTCACTCTGCATTTGAAGCACACAAGCCAATTTAAACACAAAAAATGCTAAACACATAACTTTTTTTTTTGTTTTTGCAGATGAGCAAGATTAACTAGAAGGTAGTTCAATTTTAATTTTGATATTATGTTTTACGAAAACCTAGCCTCTGATGGGTTTGGAAAAATGGGTTTAAAGGCACCTTAGATTCGATTTTCTTTTTTGTGTAACAATTTATGTTGATTACCATATATATATATATATTAGATTTCTAGTGATACATATTGGTGTTAATAAAAAACAAATTGAAGAGGAATACTCTTGTATCCATCGCTAAAGAACTTGGGTTAATATTGTTAGGCTTAATTGGTTGCACAAGATTAATTGACAATTTTGAGAGGTTTTGTCTCTAAACTTAACAGATGGTTAATAGAGTTAAATTAAGGGAAGTAGTTAAATTAAGGGAAGGTTACTGCATTTCTTAAACTAGAGGGGAGGTATGTAACATTTAACAAAAGTTTAGGGGAGGTTAATGTAATTTCCTCTTATATTTATTAGTAAAAACAATTTTAAATTTCGTTTCTCTTATCGTTTTTCAAAAAGAATCTCATTTTCAAAGCAAAACAAGTTAAACCTCGTTGGAATCATTCGCAACCATTTCTAGAAATCGTGTATACAGTATACAACCTTAATCTCACCCCTTTTTCCTAAGAGAAATAAGTTTCGGAAAAATCGATGTTTTGGCGTTTTTCAAAAGCTTGAGATGCGAATCACTAAACTAAGTCCAATTCAATTCATTTAATGTTTACAGAGGTATAGAGAGTTCATTTACATTTAACTACATCAAGTAATCAGTTTGGAATGGTCCGGATCGACCCAAAACCCTAAAAACGACAAAATATGAGCTGCTGCACTGTGCAACTCGCCATGGCCAATAAATCACTCACCATGGCGAGTTGACACAGGAGTTACTCGCCTCCAGCTCGCCATGGCGAGTTGTCACAGGTTGCAGAAATTCTGCTCTCGAGGAAAACTCAATTTTCACCCCAAAACCCCAAATTTTGATCCCTTAAGCTCAAATTTGATCTCAAAGTTTGTCCAAACGTTTATAAACATCAAAAGAGACTTAAAACCATATAAAACTTGAATCAAAACATCATTTTAACAAAAATCACCATTTGACCCATTTTTGTAAAAATTCCTCAAGAACAACAGAATTTCACAACAAGCTCCATGAATATGATTACCCAAGGTTTCAATCATCAACAACAACATCACACAACAGCAACAACATCAAACATAAATGAATTCATCAACAACAACATTATACTTCACCAATTTTGAGCAAAAACACAAGTATACATATATACATAACTTGAACATGTAATTTCTTCTTCAACAACTTAATTATCAACAAATGCACATACCCAAACATTGCATCAACACATAAGCACGAATTTCATCAACTAAATTCACAATAATCACTTTATACAAATAAGCACTTATGAGTAGAAGTAGAAAAGAAATTATACAAAGAGATTATGAATGAAAACTAGCCCCTTTACCTCAATAAGCAATAATCCTAGCAAAAGCTTCAATTAAGCTCCTAGAATCCCTAGCTCCTCTTGGTTCTTCAAGCCTTTCTCTACAACCCTCTTCTCTTCCTCTTGCCCCTTTCTCTTCCCCTTTCTCTCTCTACCTCTTCTCAAATTTTTTGTAAAATGATTGTGTAACCCTATTTTCTTTAATGACTAATACTTATATAGTCTCTACACAATTGGACATAACCCTCTTAATGTCTTAATGAGCTCACAACACTTATAAACTAACTCCCAAAGTTTCTATCCACTAACGGTTAAAAGTTATCGAATAATTACCGGTTCAAAACTAATTACAACTACCGAATAGTA
>Ga0315914_1007972_pt1 | contig 14398 bp, 9 predicted proteins | sample MpolenodulesMG_FD_203920 | JGI IMG/M metagenome (GOLD analysis project Ga0315914, IMG submission 203920) | Medicago polymorpha root nodule microbial communities from Los Angeles, California, United States - elongated nodules | ecosystem: Host-associated > Plants > Roots > Nodule | place: USA...
TTAAAATGAATAACTGAAAACTTAACCACGGAAACATCTACATGTTTGCGAATTTCGTAGAAAAAATCAAAATTTGAAAAAGTTGAGGACTATAGTAATCGAACCATGCACATTAAAATGAATAACTGAAAACTTAACCACGGAAACATGTGTTCTTCAACAAAATATATTATATATGTTAGTACATCATTTTTTTAGAAAGTAAATACATCATTATTAAATATAATAATAATAATAATAATAATAATAATAATATCTCTCCCCCTAAAAGAAATATACACACCATATATTTCTTTAGAAAATCTACATATTATATTAATATTAATATATATGTTCCTCCAAAAAAAAATTAATGTTAATATATACGTAAAACAAAATCTATTTCATGTGAACAAAAAACAAAATACAGTTATACTCATAAAAAAAAATATGGCTATACAAATATTAATATACATATTATATGTCACTTTTTTGTTATTAGTGGTCAAATCATCGGTTCAATTCGATTTAATGATTAAATATCTATGAAAATTTAATCTTAAAATTAGGTTGTCTGACCAAGTTTTCAGTTTAATTCGATTCAATCATAGTTCAACCCATGACTCGGTGGTTCGACCATTGACCCAACGACCCAACACCATATGACCGAACCAAGTTTTAAAACTATGGTTCAACCACTCAAGATCAAGCTATTGTTTCATATGAAACAAACACTCGTGACTCATCTCACTAAACCGCAGCTCCGGCCGCAACTCTAAAGAAGAAGATTGGAATTTGGAGAATCAGTTACCTTTTTGCGCAGAAAATGTTGTTGAAGCTAAGAAGGTGCGCCCCTCTCTCTGTTCGATTCAATCAGCCTCTTCCTTCCTTCATTGACAATGTCGACGATGCTGTTTCCTCTTTCAATCGCATCATTCGTATGAACAATCCTACTCAACCCATCTTTGAATTTAACAAGATCTTATCTTCCCTTACTAAGTTGAATCATTACCCAACTGCTATTTCATTTTCCAAACAAATTCAAATTCAACCTGACTTATTTACTTTCAACATCTTGATTAATTGTTTCTGCCACTTGGGTCACCTCAATTTTGCTTTTTCTGTTTTGGCCAAGATTCTCAAGCTGGGTTTTCAGCCTGATACCATAACATTGACTACACTTATCAAAGGAATGTGTCTTAATGGTAAGGTTAGGGAAGCCCTTCACTTTCATGACCATGTCATAGCAAAGGGGTTTCACCTTAATCAAGTTAGTTATGGGACCTTGATCAATGGATTATGTAAAACTGGAGAAACAAGAGCTGCCCTGCAGGTTCTTAGAAAAATTGATGGGTTGTTTGTTCAGCCTAATGTAGTCATGTACAATACAATTATTGATAGTTTTTGCAAGGATAAACTTGTAATTGATGCCTCTGATTTATGTTCTGAAATGATTGTCAAGAGAATTTTTCCAGATGTTGTCACTTATACTTCTCTAATATATGGCTTTTGTATTGTGGGTCAATTTAAAGAAGCAATTGGTTTGTTACATCAAATGATACTGAAAAACATCAGCCCGGATGTTCAAACTTTTAATACATTGGTTGATGGTTTATGTAAGGAAGGAGAAGTTAAACAAGCTAGAAATGTGTTAGCTGTTATGATAAAACAAGGTGTGGAACCTAATGTTGTTACTTATACTTCTTTGATGGATGGGTGTTTCTTGGTTAAAGAAGTGAACAAGGCCACATATGTATTCAACACTATGGCTCAAAGAGGAGTGGCTCCTAATGTTCATAGCTATAGTGTCATGATACATGGATTATGTAAGAATAAAATGTTGGATGAAGCCGTCAATCTCTTCAAAGAATTGCATATAAGAAACATGGCTCCTGATATTGTAGCATACAGTTCGCTTATTGATGGACTTTGCAAATCGGGAAGAATCTCTGATGTTTGGGATCTTATAGATGAGATGCATAATAGAGGCCAACCTGCTGATGTGATCACTTATAATTCCTTATTAGATGCTTTGTGCAAAAACCATCAGGTTGACAAGGCAATCACATTATTAATGAAGATCAAAGAACAAGGAATTCAGCCAAATATGTATACTTACACTATACTTGTCAATGGACTATGCAAAAATGGAAGATTTAAGGATGCACAAGCGGTTTATCAGGATCTTCTTGTTAAGGGCTATCATTTAGATGTTAAAATGTAAAAAGGGCTTGTTTGATGAAGCATTGTCCTTAGTGTCAAAAATGGAAGACAATGGTTGCACCCCTAATCATGTAACTTTTGAAACTCTTATTTGTGCTTTGTTTGAATACAACAAGAATGATGAGGCAGTGGAGCTTCTTCGGGAAATGATTTCTAGAGGTCTATTGTAAGAGTAAGACAAGGTGAGATGCTTTCTCGTTACAATTTGGTATTTCTAATTTTAATACAACCATCCAATCTTTATTTCCTTTTATTGTTAGTCTGTTACACAAAAAGTAAATATTGGACTATGCAACAGGCTAACTACTATATTTGTTTTTGGTAAAAGTCATATGTTGTAAGGTGCATATTGATGTCTTAACAACACTAGTGAATGATATGTTTTTATTTATTCTTTTCTGAACATATTGTACACTCTGTTTATACTTCATACTGAGTTCTTTTAGCATTCTTTTAGGTTTTTTATTTGGCACAACATTCTATTAGTTTTCTAATATTCAGTTAGTCAAACATTTAATTTTATGGTCAGATATAAACCATGATAATATTTTAGAATAATGGTAATTCTACATTGATAAAAAGCTAGTACCTCACCAATGTCCACCTTAGAATTTAAGCAGATATGAACATAACTTCTTTCTCAATAATGCTTTAATTTTATTCTCAGTTTTATTAATGTGATTCTTTCCGTACAATTTGGACTCTTGACTCTTGAGCATGGATTGTATGCTTGGTTTAGCTGTTATAAAACCCCTGATAATTATTTTTCCTGGTAAAGATAAGAACTAGTAGGTATCATTCAGTCATTAGTTATCGAGTTACCTTCGCTTGCTATCTTTCAAAGTAATAGGAATAAAGATGAAGAGGCATTGTAAGCACTAAGCAAGGTTTTGACTAATCAAAGAGGTACTCATGCCTTATCTTAAGCCTGTAGTTTGATAGTATGTGTTTTGTTGTTGCTAGTGATTGATTTCGACTTGTTATTATAGACGGAGTACAATAGAAAGAAATGCCAACTTTCATGGTTATCATCTATACTATTCTTTTTTCTTTTTTGATGCTTCCTAAGTTCATTTCTGGTTATCAAAACAAAAATGTTGATGGAAAGGAAATTATGTTTTATGGTTTCTGCAATGGACACTCATATTGGGGGAAGTAAATCTCAGCAACTAAGAATATCAGTGAAGTTTTTGAGTTTGTCTCGGATGCTACAATGGTAAGAGAATTTAAATTCCTTTGTTTTTTATGACATCCTTAAGCATTTTGATGTTTCTGCCTTCTCAATGGGAGTTCAAAGATGTCTATGTAGTGTTTGCGTTGATGAAATATATACTTGCAGGTATCCTTCTAACCGAGCTTTTGCAGATTGGAATCTTGAACTAAAAGGATATTTTTCTTGCTTAAAATGTGTCTCATATGAGACTTGAAAATTGAAACCAAAATTTCTGCATTGTTATATCAGATTGTGCGTAGTCACAATCATATTTGGTGTGTGCAGCTTTCTCTAACAATTCTCGGCAAGATTGATTATTCTACTTTTTAGAGTAATGAACCATCGGTTTCTCTATGCAATATTTTTTACGAGTAATGAACCATCGGTGTAACAAACCTATTCCATTTCTCTCTCCCTATTGGTTCTAATGTAGAAATTTTAGTTATCTTAAATTTATAAAAGAAGAGCAGTGCTGCAAGCAAAACCTTCTAAAACCCTAGGCAAGTTCTTCCCAAATTTAACTAGCAATTCATGTGGAGGGAAAACCCTAGGGTTTAAATTGAGCAAATTACTTTGCTGTCCTTGAGGTCATGTGCAATTGCCTTGGGAACCAAGTAGCTTGGCATGAAGGAAATCTGCATGGATAAATGAGCACAAGTTAACTAGGCTTAGGCAATGATGGTTGTGGCATTTAACCGTACACTTGGCTGAAGAAATGGATTGGAGTTTTGAAATGAACGTTTGGGATAGCCTCAATTAGCTAATAAGCATTTAACCATACACTTGGCTGAATATTTGATTTGCATGTTTGAGATTACTCTGTTCTTCTTTCTATATAAGTGGATGTTGTGCTTTCGCAAACCACAACACATGAACTACATTTCATCTTTTAAAACCAAAGTAAGCAATGGAGAATTTTGGAAACTTCACAAGGTATGCTAAGGATCGTGAGGCTGCTGGTGCTGTATGCATGATCAAAGGTATGTCTTAATGACTTTTTTATCTGTTGAGTGTTATATTCATGACCTGAGTTTGATTTTGCCGCTTAGATTTGTTATATGCAAGATATGTTCTCTTGATGATGACATGGTAATTTTTTTTTGTTGAAGTTCTTATGTGTGTGTTTTTTATCTCATGAATTGGCTAGGTTTCTGTCAATCTCCATTTCCTGTATACATGATCTCTGTAATCTTGATTGATATGTTCTCAGCAATGTTCTCATAACCCTCTGATGAATACATGATATTGATCAAAGGTGTTAATGAATAACTTATAGATGATGCATGTTTAATGTTTTTTTTATAACTGGAGTTTGTTTTTACCATTTATATTTCAACTATGCAATCAGAATCTCTTTCTGCTTATATGTTTAGTTTTTTTGTTTAAATTCTTATGTATCTACTTTTTATCTTATGAAAGGTGTGAATCCAAAATAACAATCACTAAGTGTGAATACTTACTATGTTTGCTTCAAGTAATTTATAATTCATTTGTTGTTTTTATAGTACTGCTGGGTTTTTCTTAAATGGCTGAGATCCAAGACACTGCTATGACAAGTGGTGTTGTAGAGGCTGCTGAAGCATTGATCTCTCTCAAAGGTACTTTAATTCTAAGTTTTTTGTTTAGTTTTTATACCATGCATGTGATGTTGATGTCCTCTACAATAAGATTTTAATTTATGTGAATATGGTCTTCTTAGAACCTACAGGTTTTGATTTGAATGTGCGGCCTGCTAGCAAGGATGTGTCAATGGTGAATTCATATCTCTTGGAATTTGACATCACAAGTGTGAGTGGTGTTTTTTTACCTTAAACAATTAGCTGTAACATGTTTCTATAATGTCATTTCTGTCATGCATGTGAGTATAATATAGCTGATATGTAATTTTAGGCTATGGCAAGGCTGCCTAGGTGTTTTGGAAAAGAGCATGGCATGGAAATTGATGAGTTCATTATGCTGTGTGATCCAAGAAACAATAAGATAGAGGTCCAGGTTGAGATCAGAGACAACAAGGTATTTTTCAAGAATGGCTGGTTTGGGTTGAAGGATTTCTACAATATCGATATTGTTGCATGGGATACTCTTACATATGAAGACTCGGGTTTTATGCATGACTTTGAAAAATCGGTTTCATGAGGAAGTTGAATACCCTGTTTGCAATCCTCCAGTGATAGCTAAGTTGGATCGTGATTTGTGTCAATGTAGTTCACTGGTTTTTTGCGCAGCATCCGTCATAATATTGACTTCATCTGATGTCAACTCTGGATTTTTGGTAGATATCTTTTATGTTTCTTGATTATATCTCAAGATATGAATAACAGAAATTACTCATTGTTTGCGTTAATTTGATAATATAGGTATTGCCTTGGGTTGGATTTTGTAAGAGTGCATTGTCCACTAAGGAAACTGAGATCAAAATCGTTGATTACTTGGGATTTGCTTGGAGGTGCTCCTATCGAATTGTTAAAGCTGAGAATGATTTGGTGTGCAAAATAGGAGGTGATTGGGGAGCTATTTGCAAGGCACGAAGGCTGGTGCAGGATCATCCTCTAAAGTTGGCTGTAACTCAAGAGGCAGAGAATAAGATTGTCTACCTGAGATATGTCCCTATTCCCTGCACCCACAGGGACATGATCCGGCCTACGGATAAAATTGCGTGCCTTGATGCTGCTGAGGCAGGGTTCCCCCCAACAGGTTTTTGAATTTTGTTTCATGTGATTCTTATGTGTTTTGTATTGTGTTGTGATATCTATTAAAATATTGGAATTGGCATCTTCTCAGGAACAGCTATCCGTATCGCAGATGAATTTTCCCTTAGAGAGATGCAAAAGTTGAACACGTATCATGTGGAGCTTGAGATCACAACTGTAAGTGATCTTTTGTCTTTCGTTTACTTGGTGATGAATCAATGGTTATATTAGTTTTATAGACATGCGATATAAATTTGCAATTTTTTTGCTTTATAACTATGAACCAAGGGCACTGTAAGTTGTAGATGTATGGACAGATGTATAAATAATATATTGTTATCTTGCCGAAACACTACATGGTTATCAATGAACGGTTAGTTTCTTGATGTCTTATACTTTTCAACGTAATAGTTATTCGAGGATTAGGTAATCATCCGGTTATGCGCTTTACTTTTATGTGCTGATAATGTTTTATGTATAGTTGAACTTTGGATCATATTACCTTGCCATTGAATCAAGCTTCTGCAGTCCAGTTACTTGATAATGAACTAACTAGCAAAGTTGCCTTAGATACATAATGACCTTTTCACCATTTTCGATCTACTTCCTACAATTCAGTGAGAATCAAATTACACATAGATGATTATTCCATACTCAAATAACTAACTGCGATCATTTTCTAGATGTTATGAAAGCAAATTTGAACAATTCTTTTACTGATTGCAGTCATAGTATAGCAACTTTCTCATTCAAATGTGTCTGCCAAATCAGCATTTATGGAGGAATGTTTTCCATTTGAAAATAAGTCTGCCAGCTGTTTCATTGGATCATATATGATGAGTTTATATAATCTTTAAGGACAAATTGCACATTATGACTGTCATATTTTTGGGATATAGTGTTGAACTGAGACAATTTGTATTGTGGTCATTATGACGGTGTATCAAAGAAGCTATGAAAATTTAAATGAGGTACTGATGTATAATGCGCACAAAGTCCAGTTGATCTGACATAATATTTGGATTTGATTCAACTGGGATTAATCTTCCGAAACCAGATTACTTGAAAATAATTTTCTAGAAATTAATCGCCAGCAGTTGTTTAAGCTATTGGTTCAATGTCACTTAAAGCGTAGGCGATGATTGTTAGTTAGCTACCTCTGCATATTATTCAGGTGCAGATCTATCCTGAACACAGTCAACTTTTTACGTTTATGCAATGTGCAATCATGGTGCCTGACTAGCAAGTTATCACCAAGACTGCTTACTTTTGGACATGCTTTGAACTTATCTGATTCCCTTATATATACTGTACCAGTATTCTATTTCTAATAGAACTAACCGCGACATGTGTTTTTCTTATATATCAGCTGAAAACAAGGTTCCCATCGTGTTTTGCTAAGGAATATGGCGTGCACGTTGGTGGCTATGTCATGTTGCGTGATCCAAACAAGAACATGTTTGAGGTTAAAGTCCACAAGAAAAATGGCAAGGTGTACTTCAGGGATGGTTAGATAGGGTTGAAGGATTTCTACAAGATTGGTCTTGGTGCATGGGTCACCCTTACCTATATAGAATCAAACCTTTTGCACATGACCATAAAAGACAGATCAAGAGTGGAAGTTGACTATCCAAACAACTGTCTTCCTCCTATATCAAAGATGATTATTCCAAGTGATGGCAGACCGGTGATGCGGTTTTACCGCACATTCGTTCATATATTGACAACATCCGACATTGATTCTAGGTATCTGGTAAATGTCTTAGCATTGTGTGAAATATATAGGTTTATATTTTAGATTCTTGATTATGATTAGTAATGTTAGTTTCTATTCTGTTAAACACAGGTTGTGCCTTGGTTTGGTTTCGGCAAGGATGTATTGCCCACAACTGCGACTCGGTTTTCTATAATCGATCATTATGGAAATATTTGGAAGTGTGATATGATATTCATCAGGATGGAAAATACTATATTTTGCAGGATTGGAGGTGACTGGAGACTCCTATGCGCAGCGCGTAGATTAGTCAAAGGTCATGCTATAAAGCTTGCTGTCACCGAAAATACAAGGAATCGTATCCTTCAGAGAAGGCACGTTACTTTGCAGTGCATTCATAGAGGTTTCGTGAAATCTATGAATACTACTGATGCAAGGCATGTGTATCAGGTTAACCATTACTTCATTCAGTGTCCACTCAGGAAAAAGTGCAGTGATGTTTGAGATGATGTGTGCTATAAGACATGGAGTCTAGTTTTTTGGGGTTGGTGCTCTTTTGTTATTGTGCAGTTGGCCGCCGTGTATTTTGGATGATTTGTTTTGAGGTCAGTGTGGTCATCTTGCATATTTGGCTAATGTATCTTCGTATGATATGGTAAACCTTGATCAATGCTAAGTTTTTGATTGTTTTTTCGACTAAAGTCCGGTCATTTTAGAAGTATTTTCTAATTATAGTTGAATTTGATGCAACATGGCTCTTATGCACTTACTGTGATGTGACTGTGTGATAGATTAAGTGCTTAGTTAAAGTCCAATTCATTTTATGCAGTTTTATAAACCTGTGTATGACTGAGCCAAGGATTATTTGCAAAGTACGATGAATATCATATGACTGTTTTGTTATGGTGATAGTATGCCTTGATAATGTGACTGTGATTTTTTGGATTAATCTGATTTTTTTCACAACGACTGTGTATAACCGGCACGGCAAATCTGGTGCAGAGATCATAATAAAAAATTCTCCTATATACTTGAAAAATCCACAACTTCTAAGTACTATATACTCAAAAAGAAAGAAATTGGCAGCTGTGATAGGAATAGGCCACCCGTGGCTCCCTTCAGCACGTATTAACCGTTTCTGCTATATGCTTTTTGACAGAAGGTTTAACTCAGCCGTCAACGCCACTTATCTCTCCCTTGGCCAATCAACGCTAACAGAAACTAAATCACTGATGCACCAAACACTCATTTCGGTTTCGATCTCATTTGTATAACTGACAATCCGGAAAATTCGATTGATTAAATGTGCATTCATCTCGATCAATAAGGTATTTTTTCTAGCTCCTTTTCCACCATAGTGTCACTTTATGGTTATGCATTCTATTTACCTCAGCATTCAGCAAACATCACATTGCTAATATTTTGATCCGTATTAGTCTCGCATAAGAATCAACCAACCAAATTTCGTCTTAGAGATTTACTATAAGATAATTCTTAAAAAAAACATCCCCGTCGTAGCCCGAGATTGCAGCACATGACATAACTTATTCTTCCATATCCATACAGACATCAGGTATAATTCAGATGTCGACGCTCCATATCACAACACTCGACATATCAATGCAACCAGAAGCTACGACAATGAGCAGGAACACTCCTTTTGGTTTCGATACCATCCGATATAGCTGAGAATCCAAAAAATTCTATTGATCAAATGTGTATTCGTTTCAATATTTGAGTTATTTTTTCAAGGTTAGGTTCTCTTTTGCTATAGTGTTAATTTATGGATATGCTCTCCATTTTCTCGAACATAAGGCAAACATCGCATTGCTAATATTTTGATCCTTATCGATATCGCGCAAGAATGAGCCAACCAAATTTCGTATTAGAAATATACTCCAAGATAATTCCTGTTCATATGGATACGAGCACATCAAATATATTTGGACTGCAACCATTGATTCCTTATAATGAAATACATCTCAAATTAATTTTTTTGCAAAACAAACAACCACTTTTTTATAATGACAGTTGCTATTTCATTGTATCAGATATCGAAGATTTTGAAAGTAGGCCGTTTAAGGAAAAACTAAAGAATGCACTGAGATTATCTTATAGTCATGAGATATCTTTCATAAATAATGAAGGTAATCTAAACAAGGCACTAAATTTCTTCAATTTTGCTATAATGATAGCAGTGTTTTAATTTTACAAGTGAAGATATAAGTCAAATTAATCAAAGAAGCTGCATTTTAATCTACTGATACAATCTTTGTGCAATCTTTGAGAAGAAAAAATATTTATTTTCGTTTGAATGTCTCAAGTTGTGGATATCAGGGATGGCTTTGAGAATGATTTCTCGTGTGTTGGCCAAGCAACCGATAACCTCTAATGCATATAACTTGCACTTTTGGATATAAGATTTTTGCTTCCTACTCATCCAGGAGATTTTTCCTTCATCTAGAAGATCAAGGTTTGTCTTTTGCTGCAGTTTTTGGTGCAAATAAGGTTACTACAGTGATAAAGTCTTGTTAGTTTTATATATTAGGCATGTGTTATTTTAATTTTGACAAAAGTAGATCAAGCTTCTTATATTTTGTTACTTTAATATGTTAATGCTTTCACATGAGGAGAAATTGTCATCTTTTAGCGACTGTGGAGCAAACAATGAGTGCAAATTCATCAAATCAATCAATAATCTAGTTGTTTTCCTGGTTGTATTTTTATAGATTCTGCACTGTGAGAATCTATTTTATCATTTCTGCATTTTTGTTTCTTGCTTAATTCTGGGAAAGTACGTGGCAGCATGTTTGTTTGATTGAAACTAAAGAGGCTCTTGAAATAAATGCTTTTGTGCAAAATCAAGTTTTCAACATGAAAATTCATTTGCTTTCAGCATTTAGATTTTTCTCAGTTTTTTCCAAAAAAAAAAACATTTAGATTTCTCAAAGCAATTGTTGGCCGATCATTCACCTCATGTTTTCGTGATGTGTGTTTATGACTATGGATGAACATTCGCAAAGTGTTGTGTCTACAAGAAAAACATCTAGACAAAGAATTTCATGATTTTACATTAAAATTTAACCAAATGAACAGATAGTGACGGACGACGGACCTATACCTGTAATAAAATATCAAAATGGGGAACATTGAGATTTATGGCACCAGAATAATATGGAAGCTATAAAACATGAAAATATTCCAGTAAAATATTAAGAACTCAATATTTTTTTATTGAGGAGTGATATTTATACAACTAATATTAGACAACTTTGGTGACAACCACTTTGGTGACAACAATGGAGAGAGAAAGAAGAAGAGAGAGAATAAAAGCACATGTGAGTATGAGAGAGATGGTTGTTTCAAAAGTTGTCAAAAAGTGGCTGTACAAATATCATTTCTCTTTTTTATTTGCTTCATCATGATATTATTGATTTGAATTGATGGGTACTATAATTTTTACAGTACCTTGTTCTTATTCATTCCTTCAAAAACAACTTTGTTCCACTAAAAATATATAACCAGAACCTGCAATCAAGCACTGCCTCACTAATATACATCACGAATTTTCTTTCATAGAAGGTGATAATAGATTTGTTTAAGGCCAACTTTTTTTTTTGTCATATCACCCCTATTTCTTCTCAAACCAACTGAGGCAGGCTCTCTTTCAGACATTCTGTGATCATTTCCCTGTGAACACGTATTAAGGGTCCTTTTTCTTTGGTTAATGTGAATAAAATATAAAAAATACCAAACAAAGTAGGATAACCATCTCTCAACTTCTTTTGCTGCAAAATCTCCCTTTCACAAGTTATCATCAAACAAACATTCCACAATGGTTAAGTGATATTTTCAAAAGGGAAGTTATTGGCTCCACGTTAATGAAAAGTTTGAGAAATAGAATAGGATACATAATGCATTTGTAATAAAAAAAATAACAACGAAAAACCACAATCATGACCTCGTCGAGATTAAGCCTGGTGGTTTTTTTTTAATCAGTTTCGTCTCCTCCAAATATGCTCTTCACCCTCACTGGTTTGTTGTTCTTTACGGGATTTGGCATTGCACTTCAAGCAAGTTGTATTTCTTGCATAATTGTAGAAGTCACACCTACATTAAGCAATACATGAAATGAAAAAACATTTTAATTGCAATACGATTTGGTGGGATGGGGTGATGGGAAGAAAATCAATGGACTTACTTTGGACAACTCCAATCCCCAGGATATTTCTTGGAATTTGGGTTTGGCCACTCTCCTGGATATTTATTGGGATTTGGGTTTGACTCTTGACAACGAAAACACTTGTCTTTGCTCGCAAAATTCATGAAATCACACCTATATGCATAGAAAATTCATGAAGGAAAGAAAAAAAAAGAAAAAAAAAACTTGTAATAGCCAATTCAATGTTTTGATTTAATAGACCTTGCTTAATGTCAGAAATCAATACATGCAAAGTAGCATTGGAAGCAAGTTTTATGATGGTGACAAGAGAAAGACTTACTTAGGACAGTTCCAATCACCCGGATGTTTCTTGGGCCTTGGCTCAGGACACTTGAAACACTTGACATTACTAGCAAAGTTCATGAACCCACACCTACATACATAGGAAAATTAACGGCACTTTAACTAACCACTAAAGTCAATGTCCATATTTTGATTCTATACAATATGCAATGTAATGCTGTAATGTTACTAATCATCATAATGTGATATAAATTTTGCTCTTGCTCATAGCAAAGTTGTAGCTCCTTTTAGCTAAAAATTCAAAGATGTTTGTGCATAAGAACAGTGATCAACAGTTTTAGCAACAGAAAAATTAAAGAGTCATGTGAAATTATTGTGATAGCATAGTGGTAAAAGTGATAATATTAGCAGCTAGTATCGTGATGTATGCGATGATAATGATAATAATGTACATGAAGAGTGCATTACAATCATTTCTCTGTAGTGGAGTATTTACACTAGATGAGATTATTATATGTATTTCCATTAACTGGCAATATAATTATATGGATGAGTTTGCTGAGGACTTCAATAACTGGTGAAACTGTAACAAATCCTATAGCTATTGCAATAATTGAAGAATTTTAGGACGTGTCTGATAAGTATCACACACTTGAAGAACAAAGCCGCTCAAATACTCCACTGAGCATCATCCCACGATACTCGATGTGGGACTTGGGCACCTCATAAAACCCAAGAACCTATATAGGCACCACCCCTGAGAACAAATGTGGCATTATACGACGATTTACTCAGCCTTTCCGATCAGCCCCTCCGTAGGTAACTCTTTTCAAGCCACTACCAACCAGCTCTAATACCAATTAATAGGTATCTAAGCACTTGGGAACCCTCCCTGAAAAGCAAGCTATCAAGGGGAGAGAACCAAACCACTTAAATACTCCACCGAGCATCACATACTACTCGATGTGGGACTTATGCAACCCATAATACCCAAGTACCTATCAGAGTCGTAATGCCAAATGCAAATGCCTAACTAAATGTAAATACAAGCAAAAGAATCCAAGACGTAAAACAGATAGCAAGCTGAAGGAAATTTATAAACAAATGATTTTTTTATAGAACGAAAGAAAGATATCTCAGTAGAAGAAATCCCCATAAAGTCCGGGTAAAGTATTTCCAAGCAAGCAATCAACACTAAATTGTACTTCAAAAGTCTTCCACTTTTGGCTGACTGGATTAGGCTTCAAAAAGAGCCCAACCAAGAAAGAAAGGCTACTTTCCAGGCTTCAAAAGGAGACGACGCAAGAAAAATGATAGAAATTACTAAAGAAATGAGAGGGTAAGTAACATAATATTTAAAACGATTAAAAAACGGCTACCAGGTTAACGTGTCAAAGCTATCTATCAGTGTTTAAAATTATCAGCAGTTGTCGAAATCAATAGTACACATAAAATTGATTCATTTGCTATCATACTAAACTAAAACGAAACATATGTCAATGGGAATTTCCTTGTCAGAGAAAATAGGAGGCTTACTGGGGGCATGTCCAGTCTCCCTTTTTCATTTGAACCTCATTCGTATTGAGTCTATTGACCCTCTCGGGCCCCTCTGTTTTGCATTCTAGACACGTAGTGTTTCTGGAAAAATTCATAAAGTTGCATCTGTAGCAAAATGATAGAAATTACTAAAGAAATGAGAGGGTAAGTAACATAATATTTAAAACGATTAAAAAACGGCTACCAGGTTAACGTGTCAAAGCTATCTATCAGTGTTTAAAATTATCATCAGTTGTCGAAATCAATAGTACACATAAAATTGATTCATTTGCTATCATACTAAACTAAAACGAAACATATGTCAATGGGAATTTCCTTGTCAGAGAAAATAGGAGGCTTACTGGGGGCATGTCCAGTCTCCCTTTTTCATTTGAACCTCATTCGTATCGAGTCTATTGACCCTCTCGGGCCCCTCTGTTTTGCATTCTAGACACGTTGTGTTTCTGGAAAAATTCATAAAGTTGCATCTGTAGCAAAACCAAAGAGCAGTCAGCAATTCAACAAACCAAAAATGGAACAAAAGTATTTGTTGACAATGGGAATATGGACAACATAGG
>Ga0315914_1007973_pt1 | contig 14394 bp, 5 predicted proteins | sample MpolenodulesMG_FD_203920 | JGI IMG/M metagenome (GOLD analysis project Ga0315914, IMG submission 203920) | Medicago polymorpha root nodule microbial communities from Los Angeles, California, United States - elongated nodules | ecosystem: Host-associated > Plants > Roots > Nodule | place: USA...
GAAACAAAACAAAATCAATAAAGAAATGTCTTATTATTTATATATTCACAATATATATTTATATCAATATCATGATACAAAGCCAAACCCAATCAATATAGATTGGCTATTAGGGCTTACTCCAACAGTTTTCCTACACGTTCTGAGTCTTGATGTTTCAGAACAAAAGCATGACTTTGAGAGTCATAATTTAATTCTATGGTCTTACACACTTGAGGGGACTAACCCCCAGTTACACCTCAAATTGAATCCATAAGTTCTGGCCTTGAACCAAGGTTAGTGAGGTTTAAAGGAAGAACTGGTTCCCTTAGCAAGTACGGATTAGTCGCGCCATCAGGATGACCGAAATTATCTAGTAAATCGATAAACTAAAAAACAACAACATAAAGGAGATAAAAATGATACCTTATTGAGAGGAAGTGCGATAGATTAAATCTTAAAAAAACAGACATCGCAAAGCGGGACCCACACAAAGGAACGAACAACTAATAATGCAGAATGTCACTGAAAAAAGAGGATGAAGATGAATAAATATAGAGAAATATCTGGGAAGAAGGAACAATGAACAAAGCATTTCAAAAAGTTCTACACTCCCAAACCCCTGCTTTATATAGACCTAGGGAAGAAAAACAATTCAATGATCGCATATCAATAAAATACAAAATAGACGATTCGAATCTTTCGATCGTGGCTCAAAAGTGAAATCGTACTCCAGTGCACTTAAACATGTCGCCTCAGTCCACGAGCGTGTGGGACGTGAGTTAGGAATCCACGAAGGACGGGTCCTTTCAATTATGTGTGCATTAATCTTTTCATATCTCCCCACTCAATGTGGCCTCGGTGCCCGTCGTTTAACAAATAACCATTTGGGGCAATATTGAAGCATCAAGGGCTGACCACGAGACACCCTCTTAAACAAGCCCCTTACATCATAAAGATAGTAAGGAATTGGGGGAAACTGTTCTGAACTAGATTTCAACCCATACAACGGGTTTATACAGTAACTAGGCTCATTAACCTAATTCACAGCCGCTCGGGAATATACGGGAGGTCACTTGTGTGGCTCACTGCACAGGAACACAACCTAGACAGATCCTGACCATTGGAACGATCTCCAACGAGCTCACGTATGCGTCTCCTAATTTCGCAAAAGCATTTACGTTGGACTCAGCTATAAAAGTGTGGCTACACACCACACCCTAGGTATGATCATTTTTTACCACATTTTCTTTCACTTTTATCTGAAGTAGAAACATTGACTTGGGCATTGGAGCAATTAAATGTTTTGCAGATTTCTTCACCTCTGTCGACGAACAACCTCTGTTGCACGAGAGTTATGCCTCGACTATACTGGATTGTCATTAGCTCGAGCTTTGAGATCACATCATCCTCGTTCTGTTCTCGGATAAATCAAAGGGTATATAAATGGAAAAAAATAATAAATGTGGCACTTATATTATAAAGTGACAATTATTTTGAAAAAGAGAAAAAAATGTTAAAATGACAATTAAAATAAGAAAGAGCAAGTAATTACAAATTGTATTGCAGCCTGACCAACTTTTGTTACAATGTTATTACAACAATTTTGCATCGATCATAAGAAAGAAAAAAAACACTAATGAAAATTAGCATCAAATAACAATCAAAGCTAAATTTGTGACTTTTTTTTTTTAGATTAAATTAATGAAATCTCATTCCAGAACACTTAGATGAGATGACGCGAGTCTTTTCTAGCTTAACTAAGGTCTTGAGATCAAATCTAGTTTTGGACATGCAGCAAGATTAAAACTCTTAGGATGAGTTTTACACCTTTTTAGATCCCACAAGGCTCAAGGTTACTTGGTTTACGCCAAAACAAAAATTAGTGAAATCTCTATGGAATTATATTATTTTAGGACGGCAAAACAGCTCAGTCTTATAATGTACTAGGAGTATGTTTCGTTGGACGGCAATATAGCATCTCTAAACTTCTTTATTCTATAGTAATATAGATCTCCCAATAATATTTGAAAGAAAAAAATTATACACGAGAAATGAAACACCAATATTGGTGATTGAAGAAAAGCAAGCACACTGCACTGGGCAAAAATTGCATCGATGAACTCAATTTTCTTTAGGGCAGATATGGTGAAAAAGAGATGCCAAATCCAAAATACTACAAGACAAAAGCACCAGACTATGACACACTGCCAACTTTTTATTAAAATGTCTTCTTCACCGTTTAATGCACGGATCTTTTTTCCCATTTCCCATATCGATATACCTTTTAATCTCTTCTTCTGGTCCCTCTCGTAATAACCCTAAATACCAGAATACGAGAACACTTGTTTTCTTCTTTGGGTAGTAAAATACAGCCAATGGATAAATTAAACCTTACACTATAAATGGAACAAAAAATAATTAAATTAACCCTATTGAACAATTCCAAATAATACTTTTTTCAAATGTTTGCTTTTTCCGTAATCATGCATGTGTGAATTTGATTGGGGTTTCATCCCTTGTGCGATTAAGGGTCGGGGTTTTTACTGTCGGACAGATAACTTTTAAAGATGCGTCAAGTAAAGTGATAAAACATGATAACGCATGTTTTGACAATCAACATATTTTTATATCATTTGCTTTTGACACTTTCGTCTTCCTAGCACCGAAGGCCGTTGACATTCTACGTAAAGTTCAAAGAGTCATGTATAACAATGTCATGTCTCCTATGTTTATGAATGTTGTGTTTACAAATATTAATGTTGTCAACCAAAAAAGCCTAACGGTGTAGTTTGTTGCTCGATTGTCTTCTATTCATGCAAACTTTTGCTCTTAGAAGAAGACGATAATAATTATAAAATTTCTGATGGCCAGCTTTAAATATAAACAAAGTTGGTTATTATAAGGACTGAAATCAAATTCAATATGTGACACTTAACGGGTTGTGTTGTACATACTTTTTTCACCCAATTATGCTAGTTTTTGTATTATGCTTATTGTTACTGGTTGTCTTATTGTTTTATTTGGTGATTTCTAGTTGTCTTGCTGTTACTAGTTGCCAAATACTCCCCACCAGGGACCCATCATTATAAAAATGAACAAATTTCTAATATTTTTGATCAAATGGAGAATACAAATAAAAAATTTAACCAAAAGACAAATAAAATAATAAAAAATTATAATGGAAGATGTCGCAAATATATCGGATATAAAAGAAATTAACAAATATTGTATAAAAAGGCAAATAAATAGAACATATGTAATATGTGTATATCAATACATGCACATATGCAAATTTCGGTAGCTTTCAAAATTTCTTAAGAACCGAATGAAAAGTATGCATTAAACTTTATCAACGTATTTTCCTTTAAAATAATGTTTACACAGAAATTAAATTAAAATATGATCAATTTTTTTTTATAATCATTAAGAAATGGACATTAGTTATGTCTTACCTTTTTTTAGCCGAAAAAACTTCTTTTATTTCCTCTGTAAAAAAAAGGTATCTTTTTCTTCTTTAATGTCAACGAAGAAACACTATTTAATTTTTTTTTTCAGACTTGTTGTCAAGTTGAAAAGAAATTAACAGAATATTGTAATGAATAACGTCTATTAATGTGCATAAAAACAAATGTGTAAGAATCCGAATTCAAATGAATACCAATCAAAAGCCTAAACAAATGAATATACAATATTGTATGTTGTACAGCAGTCGAAAAAATTAAATAAGTATTGTTCTTGACCACTCACATGGCTACACGTGTACAATATTACGCCGCCTCAAGGCGCCAACTCGTATGCACCGTGCCACACCGGAGCATGCCTCTCTGCCGGGATCATGCTACATATGTCCACTCCCGCTCTTAATCATACGCCGTATAACCCGTAGACGGTATGTCAAGACTGCGCCTACATAAAGGTGAACTTGCTTCACCCTCAAGGTACACAACACTTTACACAACTCTCCTAAGACTTTTCTCTCATTTCATTACTGACTTGATTGTCGGAGCGCTAACGTGCCTACAGACACCTTTCGTTCCATTGCAGAAAACGCTTCTCCGCAGTACCGGAAGCTGTTACCGATCATCGGAACATTCTTCGCAACCGTTGCAACTCAACCGTTCTCACCGGATAGATCAAGTATATTTGTACAAAGATTATTGAAAATACAAACAAATAATCCGAATTCGCATAGTTAGAAAGTGAAGGTAAACATGTGAGAGATTTATTCAATTAATTAAAGGAAAAAACATAATTAATATTACCAAATTCATGTCATATTACCCAGTATACATTACACACTGTTCACCGTAAAGGAAGATTGTCTAGTACCAATTTTGATGTGTAATCAAATTATTGTCATCGAGAGGTAGGACAAACAAAGTTCTATTATATCTGCATTTGCCGAAAGAAGGAAAAAATAATTGCTTTGAAACTGTCATAGCTAGGTAGAGTTGAAAAGGCAAGGATTCATGTTTTTCTTGTTACATATATATCTGCCAGTTTTTGCAGCTTTCCTTTGTCACCCTCCCAAAAATATAAATATGACAAAATATATTAATGGATGCAAGTCCCACTGTACTATAACGTTATAACTAACAGCATGGTTTTACAATATTGTTTTTTGCTGCAAAATAAAAACCCAAACTCCAATATTGAACTTAGTATAAACCACTAAATGGTCCATAACTCTGACACATTCCCGGTTTAGTCTCTAAAAAATGAAAATTTTAAATTGGTTTCTACTAACTCTTAATCATATATGCAAGGTTTTAGTTTCTTTTGAATCATTAATTATCTAGGTATCCTGTATTTTAACTAATTTTAGGAGTTATTTGAGGTTGTGCCTTTGTAGTTCTTTAAATGCTTAGTTGTTTAAATCATCGATTCAGCCAGCCACCAAGCAGACAATTTTTGTAGTTTTGTTTTATTTCAATTGTTCCACGTTCCTTCCAATATCAACATTTTTCGTTGGAGTTTTCTTCAGAATCGCAGCATCCCTACTAAAGACAATCTTATGCGGTGTGCCTTACTTCAAAATTAGCAACTTTTTTCTATGGGTGGTTGTGGAGCTAATAAAGATATTAATCTTTTGTTTATGGATTGTAATTTCTTTGGATCAATCTAGCATATGGTTTTGCAATGGCTAGGTCTCGTTTAGGTGAGTCCAGCTATCATTATCGATCATTTACGTCAACTTGGTCATTTAGGAGAATTTTCTAAACATCAGCGATCAACTCTGCATCTTTTTAAGTTATCTTGCGTTTGAGTAATTTGGAGTGAAAGAAACAGCCGAGTTTTCAAGGATAAGGAGCACTCTTTATTTAAGTTGCTTGACAAAATTAAGCTTCAGACATTTTGGTGGTTGAAAGTGAATTACACTCTTTATTTTGTTGTTTTTCAAAATTTTCAAAATAGCTTAAATATCTATAAGCATTTAAATTTTTTAATTTTTCCAGGCATGTTTAGAGTATTAAAAAATGTTTCATTAGAAAATTTATAATTTTTAAACATAGGATGAATTAAATATGAATTTTTAAAATTGCAAAAGTTCAAGATAAAAATTAACAAAAAAAATTTACTTAGAAATCAAATTTTGAACTCCCTTCTTTTGACAAAAACTTTTTATAGTGTTTTAAACGTGTCTTGAAAATTATTGAAATTGTTGTTTGGTTTCTTCTCCCTCTAGACCTATGTTTGTGTTGCTGCTTGTTTCTTGGAGAGGTGGTTTTACACTGTAGTTTACATTCAGCCTTGCTATCTTGCTATTGTGCTAGTTGATCCTTTTGGTCATTCTTATTTTAGTTTCGTATTGTTTTTGTTCCGTACTGTTTTGGTGATTTTTGTTACTGTTCGATTGTGGGTGGCATCAGACTTTATATCTTTTTAGGTGGTTTGGCGTCGTTTTAACTTGTTAGGTGGTGATGCAGTGGTGGCGGTGGTGGTGATAGTAATGCAGGGGTGGTGGTAATGACGTGTGGTGGGGATGCAGTGGTGGTGGTGGTGATTCAGTAAAGGGGGAGGGGGTCGGTGTTACTTAGGTGTGCATGTGGGTGTTTTTGTGGGGGATTCCTTTCAGAAGCCGCCTCTGGTATTCAGGTTGCTTAGGTGTTTAGGGTGCATGTCCTTGTTGATTGATGTTTGCACCACCGCAATTCATGTCGTCTTTGTTACATGTTGTGTGCTGGATTCTGGCGGGCCGGTTACTTTTTCTTCGAGATCGGGAGTTGGTGTCTAGCTGCTTTCTTGTCTGGCGGGCTACGGTGTTTCTCTTGTGGACTTGGGGTTAGGGGTGCCCGTCTAGTTTGGTTCTAAAGTCTGGTGGACCGATCACTTTTGATTCGAGATTGGGAGTCAATTCTTCCGTTCAAATTTGGTTTTGGGCTGTTACGGTGTTCTTTTGGTTGACCAGAGGTTGTGTGGTGGTGGAAGCTGATTGATCCATGGAATAGTGGCTCAACTTAGGAGTTGCGGAAAGTGTGTTTCATTTAGAGAGGTGTTATTTGGGGATGAGTAGTGGCGGCGAATGGTTATGGGTATCGTTTTTCAGGTGTCGTTTTGTGAAAGAGTCTGTTTTAGGGGGTGATGTTTATGGGTGTAAGGGTGTTTTGTTTGGAGTGTATTTTCGGGTATTCCGCCTATATACGACACCTTTAAATTTGTATCTCTGAATCACCGGTCTCTGTTCGTCTTGAGTAGCGATATGATTTTTAAATAAAATTTGTTGTTTAAAAAAAAAAAAAACAAGTCCTACGATTGTGTGTAGGAAAATTTTATAGGTGAGGAAATCTGTCACGGTTTTGTCATGTAGTAGAAAAATGAAATTTAGTAATTTTTAAAGACGAGAAACTTATTTTATCGTACAAAATATAAAAAGAATGTGTTGTGAAAAAATGGACAACTCAGTTCTCCAACATACATTTAAGTTATCGGCAAAGTCAGTAGAAATTTCTCACTAATAACATGAATTATAATAAAATAAAATACTTTTATGTGTAAGAGTTTAAAAAAATATGTTCATGATATTTAAGAGTGTGAGTTTAACTCAATTGATAGGAACATTGCATAATTTATACAGGAGTCGGCCCTAGACACGTCATTTCTCCACATTTAATTGTATGAGCTCCAACCATTAAACTACTAAACCAAGAAAAGAAAAAAAAAGTGTTCTCGTCAAACTTGATTCTATATCCAAGAGCGTTGCAATACAAATTTTATGACAATTATCACCATAATTGCATAGAAAAAATTCATGATGCTATATCAATCAAATTTTAAATACGCAATACGACATCACCATAACTGCATTTAAGACTCTGTATATGACAATTATCACTTTGTACTTATGAGAAATGAAAAAAAATAAATTATATATTTATAAATTATACCTACCAAAATACCTCCGGTTTTCAATTATATTCTACATATCCAGAAAATGATATGAAAAACGCCGGTATTTTGGTTGTACTTCAACCAAATTACATACACATAAAGGAAAAAGAAATTGAAAGATAGATTAATTAATTAATCATAAAAAGAAAAAAATATTGGAACCAGAATTCTTCATTCCAGTTAGTTGTGGAGAGGATCTGGACAACTTGGCACTTTTCTTTTGCTTTCATCAAATGGTTTATGATTTGGACCAAAGTTACTATTTCCAGAGAAGTACTTATGCAACATATCCACCTTACCCTTCTTATCTACAATGCCATGGCTGAATTTCACTTTGGCAACATCATTAGATAGTAACACACGAATTGCCTCAACTTGGCATAAGTGACAACATACCAAAAAGTTGATTACCATAAACCATACCATTAGAAGATGGAATCTCCTTCTACAAACGATCCACATGCTCCTAGAAGAAGCCACATAAAATTGAAGCTTGGTTGTTTTGGAAGCACAGAAGGTTAAAAAATTTATCAAAGTATTTGAAGATGGATAAATGGGTGTACTAGGGTTGAAAAGAAGAAAAACAAAAGGGAAAATAGGGGTTTATATTTGTTGGCAGAACGGTTTGTTGTGTCTCTATCGACCGTTTGTGAGTGTGTGTTGGAGACTTTTATTCATATAGGTGAGTAAGTAATGCAAGTTTGAGAGAGTAAGAGACAGAAAAAGAGAGTCAATTGATGGTTTTATTATACACGAAATGTTAACGACGGTTTTCGAAGCATTCTTTAAAACTCTTAAATGTTTTTGTCAAAAAAAAAACCCTTAAATATTAAGGTTTTAATAAAAATTTGTATATTTAATATATTAAAATTTAAAATATTTGTCATTTATAAAAAATAATTACTTAATTTAAAATACTTAAAAATTGTCCAAACATTGGTTAGTAACATCATTATTATATTTTTGCTTTATTTGATTTATAATGAGAGGAAGAGACGTTGCCTTGGGTATGGCCACTCCAAGTTGGCCCATGTGAAGAAAAAACGCGCAATGCACGGAGATATCATTGTTTATATATTTATTTTTGGAGATGATTAGGCCAATCCAGAACAAGCAATCACCATCGCATTTAATTTTTTTTTTCATACGTTTTTTTTAAGATATAATTTTCAAAAAAACTGATCATTTTCAAAAAAAATATTTTATGCTGAAAAAAAGTATGAGGTGTTACAACGACTAAAATTAAAGTAAAAAAATGTCACTTTGGTTTCTGAACCAACAATTAGTAACTCCGAAAATCAATATCCCTGAATCAAAAATTAATATCCCCAAACTCGTCCCAACAAAGTGTTGTTATTCGTCAAAAACTGGGTTATCTTCCTCAATGAAACTGTTTTGACGTTGCGGGAGACTTGCTGTTAGGTCTCTTACTATGCATATTCACTATCAATTAGGTCCCTGACTGTAAACATTTACAGGCACAATGTAGGTATACTATGATCCTATCTTATATCAATTTATCAATTCTAGCAATATGAAGAAATATTTCAGGCTTTCTGGTCTGGTTACGAATCACATTTTCTCAAATTATGTATTTGTATATCTTGAATTCCTTCATTGTTTCTTCTTTTTAATCTCAATGTTAACATCAAATTATACTATTTCATTTTTTAAGAAAGATTATTAGCTTTCAAACTACATATTCAACTAAACTTCAATTGATTTCTTACCAAGATTGTCCTAGTATATTTATCTCAGCATGTGCATTTCTGCAATATGATTGTAGAACAGAAACTTAATTCATTTAATTCAGTATTTATTTTTATATTAGCTATTATGATAATAATTAATATAACGCCAAACCTGTTAAGTGAATTGTTACCTAATATTTAGCATTTGCTGTCATATTTTTAGGCATGTGTGTTCATGGAATAGTAGCCATTGCATGGAAGCATGACAAATGTCGTGTTCCTATAATTGTTTACTGTCAGGGACCTTAGTGACAGTTTTTTTTTTTTGAATCAGCAAATTTTATTAAAAACCAGATCACTGTTCAAGAAGAACAGTGACTGATGAAACAGAGAATACAAACGAAGGCGTCGTATATAGGCGGAACACACGAAAAATAAACACCATAAAAAACTCTTACACACAAAACACCTAGTCAAACCCTACCTGACATACCCACCAAAATAAACTCCTTCAAGAAACCACCACTGAAAAAACAAAGTCCATAACCAGCCATCGCCATTGTTCAAGCCTAAATAATCCCCTCTAAATGAAACACTCCATCCGCATCCCCTAAACTGAGCCACTATTCTAAAGATCAATCAGCTTCCACCACCTCACAACCTCCGTACCACCGAAAGAACACCATAAAAGCCCAAAACCAAACTTGAGCCAAAGAACTGACTCCCGATCTTGAATCAAAAGTGATCGGCCCACCAGACTTCAGGACCCAACCAGATGGACACCCCTTACCCCCGGTCCACCAGAGAATGCCAGCCAAACAAGAATGCAGCTAGACGCCAAATCCCGATCTCGAGGCAAAAGTAACCTGCCCACCAGAATCCAACACACAAAAAGTAAGATTGCGGTGGTTCAAAACATCAATCAAAAAGGAACAAAAGCTCAACTCGAATGACACGCACCCTCAAAAACCTTAGTGACAATAATTTTTACTGTCAGAGGCCTAACTGATAATAAGTATGCACAATCAGGTGTAACAACCCGTTTTTAGTTAGAATTATTCCATTTATTTATTTAATGTGCTTATTTACCATTGTGTGTATTTGATTTGGGATTAGTGAATTTTTAGTCTAGAAGGGTATTTTAGTCATTTTAGACTAAGGGGTATTTTGGTCATTTGGCGAGTAAGGGTAAATTAATAAATTTATTAAGAAGGTTATTTTTGGTGTTTTAGTGAGAATAATTATTTTTATTAAGTTACTAGTGAATTGAGGTAATTATTTTGGGATGATTATTATTCAGTGTTTTAGCCGATTAATGAGTAGTAACTTTTTAAAATTTGTTAGTAAGAGTGTTAGGCCCATTATGAATATTAGAGACCTAGCCCATTGGAGGGTAGTATATATACTTAACTCATGAAGAGAAGTTAGGGTTAGAACATTTTCATCTCATAACAAAGGGAGGTCCTCGTGAGCTTAGCTCAGTTGGTAGGGACAATGCTTAATATATGCAAGGTCCGAGGTTCAAAACCTGGCCACCATCCAAAAAAGGGAGGTTAGAGATAGAAAATTGGAAGAATAGAGAGACGAAGATAAGAGGAAGAAATTAGAGAAGAGGGAAGCTAGATGTTGCAAGCTAGAGGGGAGAGTGAAGCCATAGCTAGTGGAATTGAAGCTTTGAGGTAAGAGGGATAGAACTTTTTCATCTAGTAAGCTATAATCTCATCTATTTGCTTATGGGTCATAAGTGCTTTTGTGTGAATTATAACTTTTGTAATTTTTGATGTTGAATTTCGTGCACCTAATTTACGTGTAGTTATGGGTATGTTAATTTTCATGAAATTGATGTGTTTATGTGTTCAAGTTCATAATTGATATTTATGATAAGTTGTTTTGGTGATTTTTGCTCAATTAAGTATAAACCATGAAATTGTGAGTAATTATTGTTCAAACATTTTCCTAATCACTTGATATATGATTATATAAGTTTGTATTTTGTTAGGGTTTGAATTGTTGTTGTTGTTTTTGAAGTTTAAATGAAAATGAGAAATTGAGTTTTTGGTGAAAATGATTTTGATGATGATTTTGTGATGAAATGAGGTTACAAATTCATGTTTGTAAGTGTTTTGATTGCCTTTTGATGTATGTTAACTAATACCAAAGTTTGGGAAACAAATTTGGGTCAAAGGGGATCAAAATCAAGGTTTTTATGAAAATTTGGAATGGGTTCCTGAGAGGAAACCCAAAATCATGGTGTTCCTATCTGGTGCAGCTTGCCATGGGGTGTTGCCCCGGACAGAACCCATGATTTTGGGCGTCTCGGGCAGTTGGGGGTCGTTCCGGACTTTCCTAAATGCTTCTTTTGATGTGTTTAATTGCTGTTTTCACTTAGAAACCTACTCGAACATCAATTGAATTGAATTAAAATGATTTGAATTGAAATTTATTTGAAAATGTTCAAGAACGAAGAATTTTCCAAAACTCGTTTTTCTCAAGGAAATTGATAGGGTTATGGTTTGTTTTATGTAACAATGATTTTAAAATGATTAGACATGGTGTATGTGAGAGTAAACTTAGACTTGCTTTGAAAATGACTTTTCTTTTGAAAAATGAGAAAATAAGACGAACTTAGTGAAATTTTGGCATTAAACGAAATCAAGATATGATGTGGATATGTATGAACTACTGTGATCATATGTGATATGTGGATATGCTTTGTTGATATCTTTGAGCATGAATGCCTTGTTTTCAATGAATTACTTGTAAAAAGGTGGTTTTTGTGAAAATAGACGAACTTTGTCAAAATGAGTTTTCTTAATTGGATAACTTGTAAATGATTTTAGAAACATAATAATAGGATGCAATGAGAATGAAATGATGATTTTTAGGCGTTTGATATGTTGATTATCATGATGGAGTTATATGTCGTCTTTTATCTAAAATTGTGGTTTGTGAGACGATTGTGTTTTGCTTATTGTGAATGATTGTTGATGTTGAATATGTTGATGACTCTTGTTGAATATGACTTGTTGAATTGTATGGATGTAAATAATTGATGATGTAATGGTGGGTTCTTTGTGAGGATATTATATAATGGAGGGGTTATATAATATAATGTTGTAATTGTCGCATTGTCGGGTCTTTTCTTACATATCCATGCATTCATAGTCATGTCGACTCTTGGTGGGAACATAACCGGAGGGAGTTATGTTAATACGTAGTTGGAGGGGATTATGTAGTGGGTTCAATACACTAAAATTATCTTCGGAATCTAGTTGGTACCAAATGCATGTAGAGGTGTCTTAGAACATTACTCGCACCTGAATTTGGTGAGATGTGTCATAATTAAATATGCGACTTGGTGAATATGTGCATTGGTGAAATTTGGTGAATGTTGTGATGATGCGAATTTGTGGTCTTGTATATGTTGATTGAGATACTATAATGATGATGTGATAATAATTATGTGGAGCTAATATTTTAAGAATGTTGAATATGCACATTTATATTTATTTTGGAGCTTTGATGTTTAATTTGATTATGTTTATTATGTGGATTAGTATATAACCCCCAGTGTTCATTTGGTTGACCGCCTGCCTATTTGTATGAATGGGTAGACAACTTTCAAAATTAGTTGCTTTGTGATAGAGAATTATGGAGAATAATATAGAAAATTATGGAACTTTCCAGATGTCGAAGAACTTTCAAGAATATTACAAAATAAAGTCATAAGATTAGGATCATCTTAGCATCTCTAGAACTTTCTAGGCACACGAACTAGATATTAGAATCTCTAGATAGTTCTTGTAATTAAGCAGTAGCATTAAATGTTTCTAGATATTTCTAGTTTGTAATGTAGAGCCTTCCTAGAGTAGTATAAATAAGGCTCACCACTAAGTGTTTAGGCATATTCAAGATACTCAAGCATTGAAGCATTTAAATAATATAAACTTTTCTTTGAGAATATTAGAGAGTTTCTCTATTTTCTCTACTTTTCCTTTTGTTCCTGAGCCAGATTTGGCATCAGAGCTGGTTACGATACCTCGGAGTTGAGTTTGAGTGAAGAAATCAACGGAAAGTGAGTTTTCAAGTGAGCAAGGAGTTTCTTTCTTAAAACATCACTTTGCGGCCATTTGTTTGCAAAACTACCTCGGAGTTGAGTTTGAGTGAAAAAATCAACGGAAAGTGAATTTTCAAGTGAGCAAGGAGTTGCCTTTGTAAAACTTCACTTTGCGGCCATTTATTTCGCTAAAATAACACCGCCATTTTGTTTGGGAAGTGAAGAAAACCCTTGGTTAACAAGTCTTCACCACCAACAAAACCACCACTCACCACTACAATCTTCACCCATAGTTTGTTGAACCGCCATCGTTAAAATGCCACCTCGAAGACAAAACGAAAGAAATTTATAAGAGATGAAGATGGAAGAAATGTGGCTTCAAATTCAACTGCTCCAGAAGACTGTCAATGCCCAACAAGCATTATTGGAAGCACAACGACGAAGAGTTGATGATGATGGTTCCAGTAGTGACTCTTCACCTTCTAGAAGCAGACGCTCACACCGACGTCAAACTCGGATGAATGATATCAAAGTAGACATTCCGGATTTTGAAGGAAATCTACAACCCGACGAGTTTGTAGATTGGCTACAAACTGTTGAACGTATATTTGAGCACAATGAGATGTCGGAGAAGCAAAAAGTAAAGATCGTTGCTGCCAAGATGAAGAAACATGCTTCAATTTGGTGGGAAAATCTTAAAAGGAGACGTAAGTGTGAAGGGAAAAACAAGATCAAGACGTGGGATAAAATGCGTTGGAAACTAACCCGTAAGTATTTACCTCCGAATTATTATCAAGGCAATTTTACTTGAAAACAATTACCTAAAAAATCTTCATACCAACCTCTTTCCTCCACCAAAAATAAAATTGATTCTCATAAATCACTAATTCATCAACCTATTTTCTCATTTAAACCCCACCATAACACAATCAAAGAGAGAAATACCAATATACCTAAATGTTTCATGTGTCAAGGGTATGGACACATAGCCTTAGATTGTGTGAATCATACAGTAGTCATCGTCGTTAATGGAGAGTTAAACAATATTTTTGAAGAAGAAATTGAAGACATTCAGGAATCGTTTCAAGAAGAGATGATGGGAGAACCAATATTTGATGAAGAATATCTTCCTGCTGAATATGGTGAAACTTTGGAGGTTGAACGAAGCTTGCAAACAACAATAACGAAAGACATGGTTTGTAATGTCATCATCGATAACAAAAGCTGTGAGAATGTTGAATCCAATTATATGCTGGAAAAATTGAAGATGCCGAC
>Ga0315914_1007974_pt1 | contig 14394 bp, 10 predicted proteins | sample MpolenodulesMG_FD_203920 | JGI IMG/M metagenome (GOLD analysis project Ga0315914, IMG submission 203920) | Medicago polymorpha root nodule microbial communities from Los Angeles, California, United States - elongated nodules | ecosystem: Host-associated > Plants > Roots > Nodule | place: USA...
CAATATTGACATGTTATAACATAAATGACAAAATTGTAGAAAAAATAATATTAAGAACGAAAATATTACTTAGAATTAAATTAAAGGACAAATTGTGTAATATTATTACTTGGATGTATTCTATGAATTAATCTATTCATAGTAATAGATTGTTTTTAAAATTTGTTTGTTCTATAAATTTGCTTTTGGTTCTTTGACAAAATCTGGTGTAAATTATTTACCAGTGAAATAAATTGTTCAGATTGTCAATAGGTTCCTTTTTATAATAAAATAAAGAACCCTTCTTTGTTGTTGACATTACAGAACTCAAAACAAATAAGCCGTATGAGTATTTTCTTTCAATTAGAATTACAGGTAATAGGCGGTAAGAAACAAATAAGCCTAAGATGGGAAAATTTCTCAGTTGTCCCATGCGAAAACTTGCCATAGTTCAAGTTGTTTTATTCATAAAAATAGTCGTTGAAGATTAAGTTTAAGACATATATAACATAAAAGAAATGCTACAAGTGCTCTAAAAACACTTGTTAAGAAGTTTAAAATGAAAATTTCATCTTAAAAATTATAAACTCAACCCATTGTAAAAGAAATGCTGACTTTATGTGACCCACCAACATTGATACTAAAGTTAGTTAAGAAGTTTACAATTTTTCTAACTACTTGTTGAAACTTTGTAATTGTCATTGAACTAGTTTACAAGGGACAAGGATAGAATATGTACAAGTAATTAAGTGAATGTGAACATTAAGTTAACATTCTAATCTATAGATTAAGCTTTGTGAGTTGTAATTGCTCGAGACAAAATGATCAATAAAGAGAGTACATTTATATTGTGCAATTTCATTTCCTCTTTAATCTTTTCATTGTGACTGTGAAACATAAACAAAAGACTTTATATAACAGGGTCACATTTTTTTTTAAGGAACAGGGTCACATGTTTATAAAACAACAAGTCAACAACACTATAGTCTAAATTTAAGGACAGTTGTATATCATCCAGAAACCTTTATTTATGTATAAAATACAACACATTCGGCATGTAGTAATTATGGCTATATCTACTCCTGAAGGTTGTCTTTGGTACTATATATTTTAACTTATATTTATATGTGCGAGATGTGACAAAAAAGACCCAACACACATGTTGCTAAAATAGGTAGTTGCATTGTATGTGCTAGCTACCATTTCTTATTTCCATAGCCTAGTTAACTATCTAGCAGAGTACTGCTTCTTCATATTTATAATAGTACATTGGTCATCCTGTAACATTGTCAACAAATTCAATGTTAGAATATAAACTTGTGTTAATTAAATAATTAATCTGTTGTTTAATTTCAATTTTGAATACCTTGTGTACAGGATGGTGTTGCATACTATGGCAGAATTATGATGTTAATAATAAAGGGAACCTGCACAAATTATAAACGGTAAATAATAAGTAAAATTCATTATTTAAAGTGTGTAATTAAAATGTATTTCACTTAATTAGATTATTATTTTTAGTTTTTTTTGTTATTGCTTTTGCTAATGGACCAAACCAAGAGAACTTTCTGACCTTTCCACCAGTTCCCTCTTGAAGCACTGCCACTATCGCTACCATTCGAATCATCATCATCATCATCCTTATTTTTCCTGGTCTGCAAAATTAGTAAAGTACAATTAGCTTCAGCATCATTGCATGTATGCTTAATTATTGGAGCCTATATATATATATATAAATAAACCATGAGTCTCTACTTTGCCAATACACCACTAAAAAATAAAATTAACTACGAAAATTTAGACAAAAATTATAAAATATGTCACTAAATTTAACATGTAAAATGCGGTCCAAAACCTACAAGTGCATGTTGCAGTCATATTATAAATTTTATCAACTATCTTAGTGTAATTAGAAATTCATTTCTTAAAGCGAAAAAGTGAGAAATATCCAGGGTTTCGAATCTTGATCCCTCTGTATATCGCAATATCCTACCAATTAAGCTATATTTAGGTAGTTGTTATAAAGTCTTTATAAAGAGACTCACAAAATGAGGGGTTTGAGTGGTCTTGCAGGTACTTGGGGAATTATAATTTTCTTGACCACCATAATAGATTGATGAGCTGTAGTAATTACTGGGCTCCACTGTCTCATTCTGATAATAGGTGGTATCACTACCGGTATTCTTGTTAGAGATGCCACCGCTATTTCCACCTTTGTTTGAGTAATTTCCTGAAAGAATCCAAACTGAAACTTTACTATATAAATCTAGACATTAAAAAGTGATATGTTTCCTTTACGTAGACAAGTTTTGAGGTTGGAATTAACTCAAGATGGCATATATATTTTGTACTCTCCATGTCAAACTAGTATATGTTTAACGAACCTGGTGCTCCATAAGTATTGGATCCCATGTCGTGCCTTGTTGAATCTCTCCATCCACCCTAAAGTTTCAAAACAGTGACAGTATATGATTAGTAATATGTTAACTATAAGAGTAATGATACTCATACACCTTTGTTTTCCCAAGCATCTTAATTACTTTAAGAAATATGATTGATTCAATTGAGTAAATTGTTGATTCAATTCAAAGTTAAAATTGTGATTAACTCAATTATATGATTAATCACAATTTCACAATTCTTAACTTAATTAATAAAGTTTTGTAGATAATAAAAAAATTGGATGTCCATAAAACATATTTGTAACTATAATTCATTAGAAATACATGTCCCAACAATACACGCTCAAAGAGTTAGCAAAACATACTCTTTCACAACTTACAATCCAAATGTTAGATATATAATAAAGACGATTCATATTGAGGTAGACTGGTAGTTATTAAAGTTTTGACTATAACTAGAATAGTTTGACCACAATAAGTCAAACCGACGCTTAAATCTTTCAAATTGAGGAAGTCATGTGTGGTCACTCTAATTGGACAAAATATTGGGAACATTCACATATTTGAAATAAGTTAGAATGAAAAATTAACTAAATATTACTCCCTCCGGTCCTATTTACAAGAAACAATTGACTTTTTAGATTCATTGAATAATTGATGTATTTGACCTATATTCTAGACCGAGTACATAAATCATTCAATGAACCTAAAAAGTCAATTGTTTCTTCTAAATAGGACTAGAGGGAGTAATATGTACTTTTGTGTAAGTTTGGTCAAATATTGTATTTAAATCATTGTGACCATATAAGTATTTTTCTATCGGATGTTAATTTTTTCTTGTTAATTACACCCTCCCTCAGTCTATAATTTTCTTTGAAATTTTTTATTTTTCTCAAAACTTTGATTTTTTTTTAGAAACTAATATAGTATAATTAGCATATTTTTTTCTCTTTGCATTATTACAAAAATGAAAAACATACACTACATATAAATTTTATTTTTACTAAATAAATTAAAGATAGTTAAATAAACCTATATATATATATATAATTATTATATGCATTTAAAATCTTAAAGGACCAAATAAGTTGAATGAAAGAAGTATATACAAAAGTTGAATGAAAGAAATATTACAATTTTTTTGAAGGGATATTACAATTAGTTTATAAGCACGCAGAAGTATATTCCAAAAAAAAGCAATGCGGAGTTATCCTAATCTTTTTATATATGGAGCTAAATTTCGTATAAATGAAATACACTTTATTAAAGAAAAACGCTAAAATTATTAGGAGTATATATACAAACAATAGTTATAAAAAAAAAAACTCTATTTTAATCCCCTCAAAAAATAAAAATAAAACCCTCTATTTTAATGAAACCAAAAACTCAACTCAATTTACTGATACTTAAACATTGCAGCACTTGTTTTAGACCATACAACTTTTCAAATCAAAGGGCATGTTTTGCCTTGGGACAAATATCCTATAGCCAAAGTTTATTTTTGTGTTGATCAATAGTGTACATTTTAAGGGTAAGTTAAATAATTAACTTACAACTAATATATACGTATATATGGTTTATACTATTTTAATTGTTTTGGGGTTTCCATGACTACCCCATAGCTATGGGAAGTGTCCCCCCCAAAGAAAACCTAGGGACATAGATCCTCTACAATGGTTTCATGGTGTAGAACAGTTAGTTTAAGATGGATACAAATTTTCTGAAGAGTTCTGTAGCGGGTCCATTTTGAAATACCAGTAGCTAGGTCAAATTTAGAAGAACTTAGAAACAATACCTATGACATATATTTGCAAAACTAATACACAATCTGAAAATATAAAATGAAAAAAAAAAGTCTAGTAGGGACATGCATAAATGAGCAAAATATATCCATGCATGAAAAAAAAATGATATAAGAGGGAGTAGATCATGCATACAGTTGATGGAGGTGGAAAAATGGAGCTAAAGATGCTGTTGGAAGAAGATGAAGTGGTGGATGGATCCTTAGGACCAAAAAGATGATCAAAATTGGTAGGAGTAGATGAGGAAGAACCAGCTCCTCCAACTTTCTTTTTGGTGTTCTTGTTCTCCATGTCTTTTGCTACTAAGTGTGTAATTCACACTAATATAATTTAACTATTTTTTTGAGAGCTTTAACTTTGTCAACCAACGAACAAAACTGTTTATATATAAAAGAAAAGGAAATAAAAAAAAAGCTAACGAACAAAACTAACGACTAAAAAAGATTGGATAAGGTTTGCATGGAAGAAGCCAACAAATTAAAGAGATAACAATTAAGGAGAGAGAGCAGAAGGCAGAAAGAGCAGAGAAAAAGAAGAGGAAAGCACGTGATCGATAAAAGATGTGTTTTGGAACATGTAACGTATGAAAGGGCTATTTATAAGCCCAAAATATAGGATGCTCTCGCCATGTGCTCTCACTTGATTTCCATCCCTTTCCCCTCTCTATGACACATGCTTGTCCTAATGGGACCCACGTGGACATTATGCCTAAATCCGAATAATCATGCCACGTGTCATGATAGGTTTTCAATCTTTGACTTCTCAAGATTTGTTTTGCACATTACACATTCATTCATGTAAAAGATTCAATACATGTTGTAAGAGAAAATATGTGAGCTAGCAATAGATGTGACACCTTAACATGAGTGTGGGAAATTATATTTGCTCTCTACAAACAAACTCAATAGAGCAATGTTTCGTTGACACTCTTTTTTTCCGTACCACCTTATATGGTTAGAACATTTTAATAATTTCACATCAGCACCACTCTCTTTCATCTTCCTTTTTTCTCTTCTCTATCTCGACAGGTCTCTCCCTCCTCTCATATCTTGTACCCTCCCTCAGCCTCCACCCTCCGCCGCCCCACCACCACCACCATCGTCCTCCGGCCTGCATACCGTTGTCTTCTTCCCCTCCTATTCCCTCCCGTTCTTTCTCTTTCCCCTCTGTCCATCATCTTTCTTCTTCGCCGAACACCAACCTTAGTCTCACAAAACTCCACTCCGTCCACCACCACCGTCACAGATCTGAAACACAGAGATGGGAGAGGGACGAAAAAGTTGTAGATCTGGGAGGGGAGGACAAGAGAGAACAAAGATGGGAGAGATAAGAACAGTGAGGACGTTTGTTAGCCGTCGCCGCTGTCACCGAAAACGGAAGAGGGCTGCTGGAGGTAAAGAAGATGGGAAAACAAAGGAGTAAGAAAGGCGGAGGATGGAAGAGGGAGAATAACGTTTCCTTTTTTTTTTTTTGGATGGGTCCACACAAGAAAATGATGCCATATGTCACTTTTGTGTGTGGGGGTCAATGAAGTGTATCCCATCTAAGGTGGTCAGCCCATCACCACTCAACTCAATATGGACACCCCATATATTCGGATCTTGGTTTCCCGCCATCAACAAAAACACGCATTCATTACGTGCAAACTTTAAAAAAGCTTAATTTAAATAGAAATTCTTAATTTTAAAAAAGCTAAAATTTGTTTGTGATCTTCGCAAATCTTGATCGAATGATCTTCGGCAACGTGATTGCGATAATACATCTTTTTGGCAAGTGTTGTGAACTGGAGTTCCTTATCCCCATACAATACTCTCCTATACCAAATCCAAAAATTAATTTACATTTTAAAAATTGTTGTTTAATTTAATTTATTTATTAATAGTGGTGGAGCTCCACCTCATCATCGTGGTCGCTGAGGGTCATTGAAGCTTTGTCGATCATTGTGGTACTGCCAAAGCTCTGCCCTCGACCATCGTGGGGTCGCTGAAGTTCCACCATTGATCTTTGTGGGCAACCAGAGCTCTGCTGCTGGCTGACCACCATCAACCACCACCAATAGTGAGGTGTCAAATGAATGTCTTGTGTGTCCAAGTGCAAAATAAACTATTGTGGACAGATACTAATAGATGTCATTCACAATGTTGTGCTACCTCAACTTTGTCGCCCCTTGCCTCTCATTTGTGCCTATGAGTTATACTCAACAATCTCCACTAAGACAAATATCAAGTTTCTACGAAGATTTATTACATCACATTCACATCCTAATACTAGACGCAATGAAGCAAATCTCTTTGTGAACAGTGTCTCCTCTTCTCCACTGTTAATTATATCGTCAGAAAAATCATCAACTCTCATCTTAGACAAACCTGGAGGAAAATCCAACGATATATTTTTTATATTGTTTTCAGCACAATCTTCAACTCTCCTATTTTTTGATGACCAGCTTGAATAAAAGGGTTAACTCTTTCAACTAAATGGGAACCAAGTACATGACCCTCTGGGACTCCATCACCAAAACTAAAAGGTTTGATGTTCTTTGGGATGTTTGGTTTTTAGAGAAGAGGTGTATTAGATTGCTCGGTGCCAATGAATGAGAATTGTGTGTTCGGTGAAGCATGTGCTACTAAATTCTTCCTGCACCGTGTGAATGAACAATGTTATGTTACAACTAAATTCTTCCTCTTTTATTCTCGAAGCATGTGTATCAGAATTTCATGAAAACTTATATTAAAAAAAAAACTATCCAAATCAAATGTTGTAATCTAAAAAAAAGAGTACAAAAGTTTCTGCAATGAACTCAAAAGATTGTTTCATTTTGAGATTCAGCCTCTCAATCTTAAAAAGAAAACCCAATATGAAATTAGGCGCTGATTGCTCATTTTGAAAATCATGTAATAAATGCAAGCGATATTTATGTGCACAAATTGAATTTGGAGATATTTGCAGATTGTTTTTTCAACATTTTATTGCCTTTCCATATCATTCATTGGATGTATCTAATGGTTGGTATATTAGATTGAGAGGCTACTGCAGGGATGTCCGAGGGAGAGGATCCACTCGCTAGAACCACTCATGGAGTTTTAGAGCATATTCACACTAAATTAGATAGGTCCCACATAAATCCTAAGAGTCCCAATTAAATTTTAATCAATTAAAAAATGCGTTGAAGAAAGTGCGTTAAAGAATGTGTTGACACATAATTTATAATTTAAAAGTGATTTATAGTTTCAAAAGTATGTGTGCATACGCTCTTGATAAAGTGCACTATTGTCCTGCATATATGTGTAATATTAAGAAATAAAATAAATCCTAGAATCTTCAACTAAAAGTATGTGTTGACCCACATGACCCATTAGCCACCATATATGTGTTAATTAAGTATTACATTTTTTTTAAGGAAATTAAGTATTATATTGAATTTATGTTTCTTGGATTGACTATGAGTTTGGAGAAATCAATTTTTTTTTTCTTTTGAAGAATTGCTTTGTTTTGTTAAAACTCTAAAGCATTTCAATCCAAACATGCACACTTTATAAAATGGTTTTCCCAAAACATGACTCCAATATATTCAATCAACATGGTATGTTTTAATTTGGTAGAATATAGACACACTAGTTGGTGAATAATCTTGAAAATAGATAATATATCCTAGAATCTTCAACTAACAAGAACCATTTAAAATAAATGCACTGAACTTGATATGCATAAGTGTTTCATAAGATCGTTTCAAAAGGAAGGTATCAAAAAAGCAAAATTTTCATGATTAGATTTCCTTTATTTCATTAATTAATATAGGGATTAGATCCTTATTCTATCGTTACTAAGCAGCAGTTGTAAGTTAATTTTTTTTTGGACAAGAAAACAGTTGTAAGTTAATAATACATAGTTTAAATAATGGTTGCAAAAGGTCACATGGGGAATGGTCTTACATAAGAACATATATATATATATATATATATATATACATACACACACACAAGGGATGAAGGAGAATTTTAGTAAAAGTATATGTAGGTGTACATAAATAATTCCCTTCATTCTCTTAGGTTCGTTTCGGATAACTAAGGATAAGGACCTGCATAGGAGAATTTCTTGGACGGTAACATATTCTTCAGCAAAATTAAAGTACTTTCTCACATCAAATAATGTTGGAGGTTAGTAACATAGAATATGCCTCAAAGCCGTGGAAGCTTTTCAAACAAACTAACAAATTAGCTTCCATATGCCTAAAGGATAAATTATCAATCCCTTAATCCTATTAATGCATTGCTGGGTGGAATCAAATGCTTGTCTTTTCAATATTGAAGTTTGTAATTTAGTTTATAAATTTCAACTTATCTCTTACTATTAGGAATTGAATTGGAGTTTGATTTTCAAAAGTAAACAATTAGGGGTGTAAGCAACAAAAAAAAAAAAATCCAAACCAATCACATCTTCACATGTTGGTTGGGTTTTATGTGTATTTGGTAACTAGACGTGAATCAAACTAACTAGGTGATTTACATCCTCAAGTCACCATTATAAATAAAAGTCTCTTTTTTTTTAGATAGATTCATTCAACAAAAGATGTATGTGGTCTATATAAGGGTGTACATATTGTTAGTAATGGATATTCAAATACAAAGAGAAAAGAGGGGAATGGGAGATGGACTAGGGTTTGAACTACAATGTATCTATACTATATATAAAGAAAACAATCTCTTTCAGCTTTTTTGGGTTGACTTTTTCTTTCTAAAAATGCTCTCAATTTTCAATATAAATAACACATGTAACAAATAGATAAGAATAAATTTAAATATTAAAAAAATTGTAACAAATACGATATGAATATATATATGTCCATTTTTTCCCTCTATCTTTTAAAAAGTGTCAATTTTATGTCATGTAATTCTAGTTTGTTGTAAGTATTTTATGATGAAATTCATTATTTGATATTATCATTTATTTTATTTTTTAATGCTAAAATATAGTGAAAATAGGTTATACAATTTTTCTTTAGAAAATGAAAAATTAGAGTATTTTTTATGAAAATAATACGAGGATTCATCATTTAGTCATTTAATATAAAAAAAAACATAAAAGTAATTTGGGTAACCCACAACCCAACCCAACTCAAACCAGTAATTAGTGGGTTTGTCCAAACAAGACTAATAGTGTGACGGGTGGTTATTTTACCTCACCCAAACCGGAGTATCTTATATAGTTCGGATCTTGAGTTTGACCAAACTCAACCCAACTCCAATCGACCAATGTACATCCCTAACCAGAATCGTCAATTTCTTGTCGATCAAAAAACAAAAACATCTCAATGATAAAATATAATATAAAACTAAAACATCTAATATATTCTAACACCCCCTAAAGCTAAAGTGTGTTAGGTTTTAAACATTTTACAAATTAACCCTTAAAATACGAGATCAACCCAAACAACCTAATATCATAACCAACTAAGAGGGGTACTCAAATAATGAGCAACAACCAAATAGAGGAACTATAGAGACAAAATACAAAGAGAAGAACCATCGTAGAGAGGAGCAACAACCAATGAGAGGAACAACCAAATAAAGGAATAATCATATAGTGAAACGACCAACGAAGGAGAAACCAAAGAATGAGCAACAATCATATCAAACAATCACTAATGAACGTACAAAGAAAGATCAACCGATGAGATTAATCAAACCAAAAAGAAATCTAATATCATAAATTTAAGATCCAAAATCTAAACAAAAAGAGAAGTGAACAACCAAATAATCAATTGAATCAGTTAGACAAATTACCTGCAATAGAACAACTAACCACCAAAGAAACTCAACAGCTGAATTAACAACAGACAAAAATAAAATCCAAATCTACTAACAAGCTAAAATCACATAGTAAAACAACACAATTATGCCAGAAATAGTACCATAACCGCATTAGAGGACCATAAAATTAGATCGGATGTAACATAATCACATCAAAGAACAACTAATCAAAAACTGAGCCGAAACTGAACAATCAATCGTGTCGAAAACAACCAAATTGTGCCGATAATAAAAAAACCTCGCGGAAGAACAACCAACTTAAAAACCAGGCCATAAGGATTAAACAATATGTTGGGTTTCAAGTGTGAGTGATTAAGTCTCACAACGCCTATGAACGGATAAAATATTAGATATATAAGAGATGTCACCAATATATCTATTGTCTCAAGGTTTTGAGTGAAGATTTGACATTTTTCTCTCTTGTTGTATTGGACATTAACTCATTGCTGCAATGTGGGAATTTGACATAGCACCCACACTAAACGTGAGAGTGTGTATAAGAGTGGATATTGAAGTTGTATTGATGTCTCACAATGTTGTATGTACGAATGTGCTTGGACACCCTCATGCTTTGCCTCCTTGAATTTGGGTTGGACTTGTACTCACTTCATAATTTATAATATTTTGTTAAAAAAATTTAATTAGTGCTTGGATTCATCTTATGAAATTTAGATCTAGGCATTTGACTTGGATAAAAATAGTGGGAATTTTCTTTCTTAGATTTGTGCTCATGTTCTTTGAATGTATGAAGCAAATCAAATTGTATAAAGTTTGCAAATATGCTCGACTTTCTCTTGAAAAAAATATAGAATCTAATGGCAATTTCATCAGTTTATAGATTTCCAACAATTCATCAGAAAATACTAATTCTAAGAATAACTTCTTTAGGCCGACAACTTAGTTAGACAGGCATGTGCTTATAATAACCTTTTTGTTGTCAAGAAGAACAAGAATGGGTTGGAAGATGGGAAAAGAATGAATTTAGGTAGACGTGCGGTCCAAATCTGAAATAGACTAGTATCAAGGAGAGAGGTAAATAGAGCCAAGAGTTTGACTCATTTGGCAATTCAAAGCCCTCTTTGACATTTGGAAAATGAGTCTTTGACCATAACGTACTAGTAATAAAAGAAAAAGAAAAAAAAAATGCTAAGATAACTAAGATTTGATAATCCATACTGCTGCTTTTTTCTTTCCTACCGACTTATTGTTTCACAAATGCAATATCTTTGCATATTTAAGTTTGTGACGAGTTTGATAAAAAATGCAAAGTTGTCTATGATAAAAAAAAATCAAAATAATAGTATAAACTACTCATTTCAGTCTTATATATAAGAAAAAAGTTGAGGTAATTAAAGTTGATGTATTTCATCCTAATTTTGAACCAAATGCATCTCATTTTTTAGAAGATCATCAAAGTTATGGTCTCCGACAAAGTTAGCCATTTCTCTATAAGGGGGTTAGACTAATATAAAGTAATATTAAGAAATAAAATAAATTATATTTTGAATGTTATCTTGACAAATTGTATTGTTGACAAAGGTTTCTGTTTAGTTGCTTAAAAGAAAAATAATCTTAAAATAAGACGAAAGACATCAATGAAATAAATAGATTTTTTTAATGGAGATGTGAATATTTTTTAACCTAGAAAAACATACTACTTTTTATTAAGCTAAAAATGTTGGTATATAAATATTTAGCTTAAAATGTACTAACTTATTTAAATAATATTTTCTTTTTGGAATAGTCAAAGTCATTTCATAGCTAGGCATGACAATGGAGCGGAATAGAGACATGTTTTACTTCTTCGTCTTCATTTTTGACTCTCATATACTTACTCGTACCCTAGTATATCCAACGAGGATGAGAAATTAAATCCCATCTTCATCTTTGACAGATACAGGTATCTCTACTTCATCCTCATCTCTGCAATGATTAATTTTTTTTTTTATAAAATGAAGTTTTTTTTTCCAGCCATGATCTAAATGTTGTAATGTACTATTATTCAATAAAGAGATCATGGCAATTGAGGGATTGAGATGTGAAAAGAAAGGAGAAAAAACTTGAAGAAGTGAGTGTGTATGGAAGTAGGTTGATAGATCTTACCTGAAATTTTGTTCAAATAATCATGGCCGTGCTGCTTTGAAATGTTTAAAAGTAGGTTGAAATTCCGAAACAATTTATAACAAACAGGAATTGTGCTACAAGAATAAAACAAATATTATGGTCTTTTATACACAGGCGACAAATGTAACCCCTTAGCAAAGATAAAGTCAACAAAATGAGTGTTACAAATAATTTTTTTAACACTATCTATAACACTTATTATCTTATCGAATGAAATATATGTGATTCCACCACTTAATATAGAATTCATTTGCAAAACATGGAGTTCACAATACTTTTATCAAATAAGATAGTATTGAATGTTAAAAAATAAATCAAAAGATTATTCTATACGAAAATAAGGGCCTATTTTGATTAGCTTATTCGAGCTTATATACTGGCATATGTTTTATAAGACTATTTGGGAGAGCTTTTGAAAATAACGTATGACATTTTGCATATATTTTTTTCAGCTTATTTTCAAAAATTCTCCAAGATAAATTACGAGAATAACTTATAGCATATACAAAAACAATTTAACTTTATTTTATTATTAGCTATAAAATTAACTTATGTAAGCTCATGCATAAGCGCTAAACGTGAGAAGTAATTGTGCTATGAACTCCAAATAAGTTATTTATCCAAACAGACCATAACTCAATAGTTCTCTAAAGTTTGATGCAGCAATAACAACAACTCACACATGCTTCAAAGGGAATTTTAATATCCAATAACACCAAGACAAGTTTTTAGGTTGCGCAACAATGAATTGAACTACCAAAAAAAGTGAATATTCATCCTAATTCAATTTTGTTACACTACAAAGCTTGTTACACAAACACACTTTCACTACAATTCAAATAAATTCATCCTAATTCAATTAAGTGTAGCTCCATCTGAACCTAGCCCCTGCGTTTATGATGATTTACTGTCATGTATTTGACAAATTTTAACTAATAAAATGAATTAAATTGCTTCCTTCATAAAACAAAAAAAAAACATTTGTCATTCAGACAAAAAAAAAAACTTCAAAAGATGGTTATAGAAGTTGATGACTAGAGCGGATGTTAAAGGTGAAAAGCTTCGAAAAAGTTACATAGAAGATGAAATTGAGGTGAAAATAGAAAAATTAGGGTTTCTTACCGAAGAAGCACATATCGGAAAATTGATTGTGTTGGAGACAGAACGAATCACGTGAATCATAAATGCAAGGTTCCATCCATGCCGATCAATAAACTCGTCGGGTTGAGCATCAACAAGAATTGAGCTTCTCGGCCATGGCGGTGTAGATTGACAAGAAAGCATACTCTGGTTTCTACCAAGAGATGGAGTGTAGTAGATTGGAGAAGCGGTGGAGATTGCTGTGAACGACGACGATGATCGGCGCTACGACGGAGATCAGTGCGAATGACAGTGATGATCAATTTCACAGTGGAGATCGTGAAAGCAACAATGACAGAGAGAGCGAGAGCGAGAGCGAGATCACTATTCATGACAGTGTGGTAATGTTTGTTTCTAATAGATTTTTTTTTTTTTTTACAAAAAGGATCTTTGACAAAAATTTATTTAAACATAAAAATTTTAAAATAATATTAATTTCAGTGAAATGGTAGCTAATTATTTTGATATTTACTACCATTACCTTTCCTAACATAGTTATGATAACGAATCTTATATATTCTTGTAGTGCAAGATTACTCAAATCATCAAATATATATGTTTGTTTCAATAATTTCTTCCACATCCTTTGATCCCTGCACTTTTAGATGATGGATCCATATGCCGAGGAATCATTGGCCCCAAATCATCCGACTATATCCACCACAAATTGAGAATCAAACTCAAAAATCACAAAGTAAAGCTGATACTGCTAACCTTAGAAGGGATGAACTTATGTGAATCATTGTGGCTGCAAGTGTCCCCACTTGTTTTTAACATTTTTCCCTAACATTTTCTATATGAATCATGCTAAGAATCGCTTAAAAAATAAAGGGTTAAATATGTTTTTGATCCTTATAAATATACCAATTTTTCTTTTTAGGGCCTACAATTTTTTTCTTCAACTTTTAGTCCCTATACAATTTTCAATCACTACTTTTGGTCCATATTTTTAAGTTAATTTTGGTTTTTTTTTTAACGAAATTGTGCAGAAATGTATAGAATATTGTAAAAAAACTTTCTAAAAAAAAATTAGAATTTTTTAACAAAACATAAATTTAATATGAATTTTTAACCATAAAAAATATAAAAATTCATATTAAATTCATGTTTTGTTAAAAAATTCTAAATTTTTTTGGGAGA
>Ga0315914_1007975_pt1 | contig 14388 bp, 11 predicted proteins | sample MpolenodulesMG_FD_203920 | JGI IMG/M metagenome (GOLD analysis project Ga0315914, IMG submission 203920) | Medicago polymorpha root nodule microbial communities from Los Angeles, California, United States - elongated nodules | ecosystem: Host-associated > Plants > Roots > Nodule | place: USA...
AAAAAGTTTTTTTTAGGGGACTATTTTTTATTAAGGGTGTGTTTGGATTGAGGGTTTAGGAGGGGAAGGGAGGGGAGGGTTTACTTTTCTTTTTTAAATTATGGACTATATAACATGTTTTTATAATATACATTAAGTGTGATTGAAATATTATATGATTGTTTATCATGTTAATATGTTAACTTTTTCAAAAACATTTCATAGTGTCCGTAAATTAAAAATGAAAACTAAACCCTCCTCTCCCTTCCCCTCCTAAACCCTCCATCCAAACACACCCTAAGAGACTTCACATTGGTATGAGTTTGGAAATAAGTGTATATCTTATCCAAGATTTGCCACAATTGTTTGCATCGGATGATATTTGTAATCATTTCCTTCATGATGCTTGATTGAAGCCATGAGAGGAGAGTTTGATCAAAAACTTTCCTTAGTTTGAATTCAGGAAGAAACGGGATTCGCGTTGCTATCTTAAAAAGACAAAAATTTGCAGGAATTTGTAGATTAACAAGGTGATTATAAAGCTTATGAGACTTTACCACCTGTTCAACTTGTTGACACTAAAGCAGATAGTTCTGCCGCTTTTGTGTGTCAAGATTCTCAGATAAGGCAGAAAAATGGTTGTGACTCGAAGAGGATCCGAATGACAGAAATGGCATCGCCAAAGAAGAAGATGGACTAGCATCCGATGCTTGCATAATCTCCATGGATCCAGAAGGGCTTTGAGATACCATATTAAGGAATGAACTCTTGGCTCATTCTGTTAGAATTTGCAGAGAGCATTTGTTTTACATTTTGTATTTTCACTGAATGAATGATAACAGTGAAATGAATTCCATTATATAGGATCATCTTTAAAATAAGCTATTCTAACTGAATCTCAAACTAGTTTAAATAACTGACACAGTTCAGTTAATTCGTTTCACAGGGAAACTATACAATATGATACTCCTAATGCTAAACTAGCGTGTACAGTATGAGTGAGGATCCTCCAAGTGTCGTGGATGCTAAATACAATAAGAGCTATGCTTGATTTATTTAATATTACAACAAACATTCTCCACAAAAACTATATAATCTCTTTGTCACGTCAAACGACACACCTCAAAAGTCTATGTCTTATCAACTTTTCATAATTCTAATCAATGTCATGAGAATTTGTTCTCATGCAACAGTTGCTCAAATAATCATACAATCCACATCACTGTAAAAAAATTATACAATTATTATTGATCATTGTCATAATTAAAACTATTCTCTCTATTTATTATTTTTTTATACAATTTCCTTACTTTCTTATTTTTATTTATTTTAAGATATTCTCTCCTGTTCATTATGCAATGTTATTCATTCTAAACTATTCTACTAACTATCTGGAACAAGATTTGAAATCCTAGCTACTCGTCTTTAGTTCAGTTGCCCCAGTTTATTTTTCAATTTAGTTGTTGATTGTCCAAGGGGAAAGCCTTAATTTTCAAGTAACATGCTTGGCTAAGTGAAAAGAATTTAATAAGATTTTGTTTGTCACCACCACTAATCAGAAGAATATCCCAGTATATATTGTACCTTTTTCACAGTTCACTGCAACGTCTTCTACGATCTAACAAATAGTAGATGCGGGCAGCTATTTGAAAAGCACCAAGCGCTATCAGGCCCATAGAAGTTTGCTCACACAACCTAATAATAGATTTTAGTCAGTAAAACAATGTTGTAGACCAAAACACAAAAAACAACTATAAAGTAAAGCAACCTAGCATAATTCACAAATTTTGCAGTGTGTTCATCTATCGCTTTGCTAGAGACATAAAATGGCCCTTTGGGAGGTCGCTGAATTCAAATGGTCCCGTCATCATCTTTAGAGGCCTGATCATACAGTTAAAAATTATTCTTGTAAAAAGACAGGTTTTAAACAATAAAAGATTTAATATTAGAGGATAATTTGGATACACTAGGTGTAAAACTTTTTACATTGTCAACCAATCACAACTCATATGATGAAAGTCAAACTTTTTTAAGTGATTGAACATTATGATCGATTGACTGTTCGGTAATTAATATTTTTACAAGAGTTCATAAAATGTAAAGAGGCACTGAGTACTCATATTCTATTATAATATCGTATTTAGCAAGTGTAATCCATTTAATTTTTTAGAAACAGAAATGGTTAAGATCAAAGTTTGAGTACTCATAATGTGGAGTTAATTTTACTTAAGTGTAACAAATGACCAAATCTACAAGAAGCTTATACACCACCGGTATAAAACCACAGCAACACATGTTTAATGAAATTATTGTTCCAATAAGTAACCTGTTATATCTTGTATTAGGAATCTACTTCTCAACAGTCCAAATAACAATTATAATGAGATTCTATAATCTATAGAGTATAAAACTAACTATATTCTTGAAACTAATATATTACCTGATCAACAACAGTCAAAGCAGTTCCAACCGGAAGTACCTGTTCAATCCTCTTCAATCCCTTGATCTGAAAGTATGATTTCATGACAAAATAAACACCTTAGTGCTTTAATTTTTTATATTGTTTGCAGAAGAGGTGGGTAGAAGAGATTGATTCTAACACTCCCACCTTTATAAGTTGAATATGGTCCGATGTTTCATTTATTTGTGTCTGCTCCAACTTTTCAAATGTTGAGTTTCCAGCAGGCAATACAAAACCAGTGCCACCAGGAGCTCCAACCACAAGCACACGACCAGTCCCATCATCCTAATTAACACATGGAATTGAATGACTTGTTATATTACATATTTATTTGAGAAAGAAGTATCACATCATCCTAGTAAATAGTAAAACCAAAAATTTCATCATTGGAGGAACAAAGAAAACCAACACACCAGATACCAAGGAACCTCTTTACAATTGGATGATAATAACGAATAAAGGTTTTTCCAGTAAATATCTATTTTGCCATTCAGTGTTTGTGTAGCAGCATCCTTGCATTGTCCAATAGAAATATCCCGTTGAAGATAATGTCGCTCTTCCTAAAAATAAAATTGCAAAACAGGTATAGTATAGTTGCAAAGGGCTAAAATGAGATAAGCAACATCATTATAAAAGAAGAAATAATTCATTATAGTCAGAAATTGAAGTCTACATACTCTTTCTTCAACTATTACACCTCTTAAACCAGTTATCTCGCACTCAATTGGGGTTTCAGAAACAACTTGGCCAGAAATTGCAACAAGCAATGGTAACCTTTCAACATCCAGCAGTTGTTCTGAAAAGTGGAGAATCCCAAGCATGATCACAACCCTCAAAAGCACAAATTGCATCATCAAAGAATCAAGTACTACACTATATTAATATAATGAAAGGGTATTTCATTTCCTTATAAAAGATACTTGCCTAAGTCCTTCAGCTCATTGAACCGGGGAATGGATTCAAGAGTTTCCGCATGCCTGTACAAAAATTAAAATAATGATTACTATGAAAAAGAAGAAAACGTTATATGGAAAGTAATGGCACTAGCTAATGACATTGCAGTGATACCTGACATTATCTCTGTTGAAAAAGTTAACGGCAGCAGCAGCCAAACAGTACGAGATGCCTCCCGCAAAAAATAAATCCATCAAAACCACCTTAACAACATGAATACTAGAAAATTAGAACTAATTCATAATTGTTATATGATGTCTAATCTTTAACTCACTTACAATTAACCAATCACTGAAATAACCTTGTTAAATAAAAGAAACATCGAAAAGAACTAATCATAATCAAAATGGCTTGCTTGCAAAATTAATGAAAGATAATAGAAACTAAAAAGTAACATCAAATGTAGAAGAAAAAATCAACAGCATAAACAGGGAAACAATATCGCAAATAGCTAGGGTTCCAAAATGCAACAGGGAAACAACAAAATTCAGATAAAGATATGAGATGAGTCGCAAATCAATAATGAAAGCAGATTAAACATCAACAGTAAAGAATCATAAACAATAACAAAAAATCGGAAGAAAAAAAAAAAGCAACGTGAAAGAGAATGAACTACGCAGCGTAGAGGAAAAGGAAATTGGCGACTCGATCAAGAAATCACAGACGAGATAATACCTGAATGACGGTGAAGACAAAATGCGGAAAAGAAGAAGAGTCGCGCGTGAAGGCTTTGCTAGGGTTTTGAACTGAATTGAATAGTCTAATATAGTAATACTTCTTGTCACGCAAGAAAGAAGGAATCTACCAAATTAGTTCAGATTTTGTACAACACTACGTGATTAGTTTTTTTAATGATAAAACTATTTTTTTTTAAGGAAAATAACTAATATAACTTCATTACTTAAAATATGTTCAATACAATCTGATATATCTACCAAGACTGAGATGTGGTTGCCTTAGCTAATCTATGGATTGCATCGTTTGTTTGTCTCTACACAAACTCAACACCAAGTTAACATAATATTGGTTAAAGATCGTTTTACAATTATGAATTATCATTACATACTTTCTAGCATCATGGTGAACAGATGAGAAACTATTCACAACTTTGTTGGAATCAAGCTCAAAATCAATAGGTCACGAATGCAACTGATGAACCCATTCTAAAGCGGATAACAATTCAAGAGTTTCGTAGGTATGTACCTCACAAACTGCTGTAAGTCATTCAGTTTTTGCTAAAACAAAAGGACCTGAATCGTCCCTTAAACAAACTCCTATGCCAACTTTGTTAGTATGTTGGGAGAAAGAAGCATCAATATTGCACTTAAATCTTCCAGCAGTTGGTTTAGTCCATTTCACTACACCTTCATGTCGTGGCGGTACACCAGGTGTGCTACGAATGTTGCGAGCATTTTGCCAATGATATAATTGAAAAGAGAAAAGGTCAGCCTAAATAGTTTACTTTATTCATATATTGTATAGATATATAGAATAGATAAATAATAAAGTGACAACTATTGTTTACCCAAAAAAAAAAAAAAAGAGTAACGACTATCTTGAAAAAGAAAAAAGTGCAAATGTGACATATTTTTATGAGATGGAGTGACAAATAAATTAGAAACAAGGTAATCATAAATCAATTTCATAGAGTAAGGTTTTAGAAAAATCTATTGCATGATACAATTAATATTAAGACAAAATTCTTTAAAAAAATATCCATATTATGGAGAAGTTACAAATGCGGTCCTTTAACTTAATGTTAGGTAACACTTTGATCATTTTTCATGCATTTTTTGTCCTTTTGATCCATTTGCATAAGAATTTTTAAGCTTCAAATATAAGATTCATATGCAAACATGGGCGAAAGAACGTACATTTATAGACCAAGAGGTCACAAGGAAATAAAATCATAGATTTGAAAATTCATATGCAAAACAATCAAAAAAGAAAAAATTACGTGAAAAAATAAAGATAAAAGACTAAAATGTTACATGAAATTATGTTAAGAGATCATGAATATAATTTTTTTATTTGGATCAGGAAAAATATTGTAGTTTTTTTTATTATCAAACTCGAATCAATCTATCTATCTACTAACATCTCATTTATTTTTAGGTGTAGTGAACTTTATGGATGCATTTGATCTGACAACTGAAGTTGTGCAGAGTTTGATTTATAAAATTGTTTCAGGGACAGAACAAACTAGAGAGACAAGACAGAAGTTGGAATTATTGTCCCTCATTAAACAACAACACAACTTTTTGCTCCACGTACAAGTTGTCTAAAATACCAAAACAGACTTTTATCCACAAAAAATTGTATAAGACCAAAATTTAGTCAATGCCATAAAAGTTTGGCATGTGTTATTCTGTCTTGTGTTGTTGTGTCTAGTACTTATTATTTAGCAGATCAAACACATTTTATATTATACAAGTGTTTATATCATCGGATAAAACTTATAAATAAGAAATAAGTAAATTCTTTTTATGAAAAATAATAAGTAAATCATAAATCAACCTCATATAATGTTTGTTTACTTAGATTCTCTAAAAAATATTTGATACTGTTGATGGAGCAAAAATTATCAGCAACTTATAATGTTTGTTTATAGGCAAAAATTATCGCTAAAAGACAAATGACGTGGCCTACAAGTCAAACTGAGTATTTGTTTGGGATCTTCTCGGCTTATCCTTGAAATTATTTTTTATTATGTCAATAATAATCTATTTAGTTGCCTCTGCTTGCCCATTATCCTGACCGTAATAATGGGAATATTGTATGAGCTTTATGTAGAACTCCTTCATGAAGGCCATCCTATATGTTGAACTCCTTCAAACACTTATATTCCCCACCCCCACGATCTGAACATGATCATGTTCATATGCCAAGTATGCAGGGGCGGGTGTGGCTGTTGCCACACCAGAATATTGCCCAATATTTTTATATATATATATATATATTAGACCGAAAAAACTAATGTATACCATATAATTCAATAATGTTACACAATTTAATGCATGGCTCAGCGGTAGATTATCCTTTAACAAAAGGCGCGTTCATGGTTCAACTCCAAGCATGGGATTCGAACCTGGGACATACAAGTGAAACAGATATGCCTTAACAAGTTTCTTTTATAATTTAGCTACACCAAACCACCATGTCTAGGTCCGCCCCTGCATATATGTAAGTATATAAGCCTCATAATTATCGCCTCGTATTCAATTTGTCTATTAGAGAACTTTGAATCTAGCTGACACTTGAATTTCCAAAATGCAATTCTCATCTTCTCCTACCCATTATCAAATCTTCGTGTAGATTCCAATGCAAGAGCTTGCATTGTTGTTGGACAATTGCTTTTCTCACATCCATTGTTTCCTAAAAACACATGGAAATGACCAAAAAACCCCAACGGTAGTTAACTACTGTTGAATTTTTTGGTCATTTTCATGTGTGTTCTAGGAAACAATGGATGTGAAAACAACCATTGTCATGTTGTTGCCACTATCCACCGGTGAGGGTTTGTAGAAAACCCATCTTACTTTGGGCTCATTTAGTGGTGGATATTATTTTCTAAGACACTTTCTTTTCTCATCTTATGAATTTCTTACATGCTTTATGAATTTCGGATTTTATAATCTGAATAGAGTGCCTAAGAAGAGAATAGGGTGGAAATTTTTTTGTCAATTTTTAAAGTGGGATCGGAGATTGATTATGAAAATATAAAGCAAAATAGATACAAATTAAGATAACAAGAATACTTTTCCTAGGTTAAGAGTGTATAAGTGCACACCCTTAAGCGTGAATAGCTCCACCTGCTTGTAGGAATGAATCTTGTTTGACAAGGAGAAATACTATCTGGAAAATGAGGATTCCAATGGTTCACGATCCCCTTGGTGAGAACACTCATACATCAATAATAATTTACTAAAATAAAGTAGCTATAGAAAATTGGACTGTTTTCTCTATCTTTCTGATGATATTCCAAAATGACTGCGCCATGTTAATGACAAATCAATATCCATAATCAGTATTACTCCTACAATAATTTCCGTATAGCCAAAAGGATAGCAACTCCAACTGCATAAGTGGCCAGTCAAGCCAAATTATAAAGTGAAAGACAACTTAACTTTTGTCCCAATATCTCCTCATACTAAAGTCACAAATACTTATTCCAAAAAAAAAGTCAGAAAATACTAGCCGCACTCAATAAGGCCTACCAAAAAGAAGAAACTCATAAGCAAATCTACTGTGCAACCTGTGAATCTGCATGGAAAAAAAAATGGATAGTCAAAGAGTAGCATAATAAACAAAGTGAAATAAAGGAGAAGCAGGAAATTTGCAAGAGCCTTTAGCAAAATCAACATTTAAACTAAAGTCTCATTCTTGAAAACTCACTACAAATTATTGAAGTATTTCCGCAACTAAAGATAGCACTTTTCTATCAAAACTCATGGTATGAATCCATTATAGGTTGTACTTGCAGAACTATATTCATAAAAAATGGGGAAATAGCTCAAAACACATTGCATATCCTTTATCTAATCAACTCTGACTACAAGTGTCATTGTCTTTTTGTTACAGCGAATAATCCTATCTATAATCAGTTAATCACACAATTCAGAAGTCATATTATATCTTCGTAATGACAAACCGTCTAGACATAGGTCACAGACAGTCTCCACATGAATTGTAATATCTCTTTGGTACATCAAACGAAACACCTATAGAAATGCTATATTCCCTTTCCGCATGAGATGCATTATCTCTTCGTTGCAGTGTAAGATGTTTGTTCATAGAATACATTTTCTTCTCAACTTTTCATAATTCCAATCAATGTTGTGAGAATTTGATCTCGTGCAACACTTTCTCAAAATAATCATACAATCCACATCATTGTAGAAAGATTATACAACAAAATTATTATTGATTGTAGTCATAATTAAAACTATTCGCTCTATATATTATTTTCTATTGTTGATACAGTTTCCTTGGTTTCTTATTTTCCTTTATTTTGAGATATTCTCTCTTGTATCTATATTTGTTTTGTAATGTACATCTCTTGTGTAATGCAAGTTATTCTTTCTAAACTATTCAACTTGGAATTTACAGCAAGATTTGAAATCCTAGCTCTTGGTCTTTTTGGTTCAGCTGCAATAGTCAATAAGGCTAGCACTAGTTTATTTTTCAATTTAGTTGTTTCGAAGTGTCCAAGAGAAAAGCCCTGTTTTCCAAGAGACATGCTTGGCTGGTTGAAAATCATTCAATAATATTCTGTTTGTAACCTCTATTGACTGATGAGAAGAATAACCCGGTAGATTGTACCTTTTTCACATTTCAGTGAAACGGCGCCTTCCAAGATAGTAATAGAGTATGCGGCTAGTAAACAAGCACCAATTGTTGCCAGGACCACAAAAGTTTTCTTACACCACCTAATAAGAAATTTTAGTCAATAAAAACTCTTGTAGACCAAAACACACAAAACCAACTATAAAGTAAAGCAACCTTGCAGAATCCACGAAATTTGCAATGTGTTCATCAATCGTTCTGCGAGAGACGTAAAATGGCCCTTCAAGAGGTCGCTGAATTCGAACAGTCCCATCATCATCTTTAGAGGCCTGATCATAAAAATTTAAAAACTATTCTTGTAAAAAAAAGGGGGGGTTTGAAACATCAAATAATTAGTATTTACCAGAGTTGATAAAATGTAAATAGAAAGAAAAACGCAAGAAAAATAGAAAATGCAGCCTTTCTTTTGAACCAAAACGTCTATTATAGTATCATTTTCATATGCTGTAACTGTAATGCATTTCAGTTTTTAGAAATAGCAATGGTACCATCCGAGTTTGAATAATCATAATGGGGAGTTTATTTAATTACGCTTTTCAAATGATCAAATTTACAAGAAGCTTTTTCTATCTAAAATATCAACCGTGGATATAAATTCAAACTTGTTATATTGCACCATTAGCAATCTACTTTGCAACACTTCAAATACCAATTATCATAAAATTATGTAATGTATAGAGAGTAAATCTAATTATATTCTTGAGAGTAATTAAGTTACCTCACCAACAACATTCAAGGAAGTTCCAACCAGAAGAACCCGTTCAATTCTGTTGAGTCCAAGGATCTGAAAAGGAAACAGCATCATTCTTGTCAAAAAAGGAATCAGCATGATTGTTGTCATAAAAGGGATCAGCATAATTGCATGTCTTTTTGTGCTCAATAGCACACTCGCATTTCTCTTTTCGCTCAACCTTTTTAAGATAATGCTGCTCTACCTAAAAAGAAATTTAGAAAACAGGTGTAGTATTAGTTGCAAAGGGCTAAAATGAGATAGCAATATTATTCATGCTCGTCAGGAATTGAAGTCTACATACGCTTCCGTCAACTATTACACCACTTAAACCACTAATCTCGCACTTCATTGGGGCTTCAGATCAACTTTGCAAGAAATTGAAACAACTAAGGATAATTTTTCTGCATCCAACAGTTGTGCTGAAAAGTGAAAAATCCCAGGCATCATCAGAAACCACAGCAGCCCAAATTGCAACATGAATAATCAAGTAGTAAGATAATGAAAGTGCGGCTAAGTTTGAGTCCCTTAAAAAAGAAACATACATACCTGGTCTTTCAACTGATTGACCCGGGTAACAGATTTAAGAATTTCCGCATCCCTGTACAAAAATAACAACGATTATTATCAAAAAGAAGAAAACATAATATTAATTAGATGGAATGGCAGAAAGTAACAGATTGTGTATGAGATACATACTTGTCACTGGTTCTGGCGGAGACGTAAGCAAGAGCAGCAGCGAAGCAAGTAATGCTACGAACAACAAGTAAAGGCTCCATCAAAACCTAATTCACTACAGTAAGATCAAACCTAATTAACTCACAGTTAAGAGACTATTAGCACTAGATTTCGTGTCACGCAAGAGAGTCTAATCGTGAAGGTTAATCCATTTTCACAAAATAAAAAATAAGTAAAAAATGGGTTTTTAGGGCCCATTTGTTTTAACTTTTTTTAAATAGATTTCTATAGTGTAATTTCTTTTTGCTATAATTTTTTAACAAAGAAATTTTTATGGAATGTTTCGAATTAAAAATTCGTTTGGATAGTTTATCTTAAAATATAATTCTAAGTATTTCATCATTTTGGTATAATTTTTTTTATACTAAAATTTTGAAAAGATCTCTAAAAAAAAGCTATTTTAAATAACTTTTCATAAAAATTATCTTTGAAAGATGTCACTTTAAAAAAATATGTGATTTTTACTATGTAAAATCTCTAACAATGAATATTTAAATTGGTGAATGTCAAAATCTCATTTTTAACTTATGACAAATGAGTTTGAAATAATATTTACTACTTTTGAGTAAATTTTAAAAAAAATCCATTTTTACAAATACAAAGAAAAATTCATTTTTTAAATTTATAACAAACATGCAATATTTGTGTTTATGTCACTTGGGTAATCTTAACTTAATAACTAAAAGCAGTAGTTCTTTCCAAAAAAATAAAGAACTAAACACAGTAGTTACTGGCTTTGGAAATAATAAATAATTTTTAAATTTTTAAAAAAAAGTTAAATTTATCACTTTTCACCACATTCTAACACAATATTTATGTGTTTATTTGGTAAAAAGAAATTTGTGTGTTTATGTCACCAGGGAGATCTTAATAATTCGTACGCACTAGATAAACCCTAATAAGTTATTTCATCTAACTCATACCAATATACCATGTCTCTCTTTTGCAATATTTACTTCTCTCTTTATAGTAACGAACAAAGTTGTAATTAATTTCCCCTAAAAAGTTCTAATTAATTTTTTCCACTCATTTACCATTATTTGTTGTATATAATTTAACTATTCCACTAATCATTTTAGCATATGGAATTCTTTTTATGATTTAAATCAACATACTAATCATTTTCCTAAAATTACACACACTTCAAATGAGACATTTATAATATAACGGATGGGCTTCAAAAAAAAATGACGGGAGGAGTATAAATAAGTAAAGAGATTTACTTTTCTCGCCCTATATCTTTCCTCGCGCACCTTATTTTTTTTTCAAAAATACCCTTTGTCCGGATTATATAATCCGAACTAATTTCGGAATAATAATTTTGGATTTATTTGTGGTCTTTCAACGCATTCTCCAAATGTTGTCATTCCTCAGTCCCTTTCAGCACCAGACCACTTCTCATCACAACATAGATGTGGTCTCTGATGCGGCTCATCCTTCCGCTAAGCTGTAAGTACCAAAGGTCTCCATCCTCCTGAGCAGCTCGCGCATCAAGGACCTTACGCTCCGGTGGCCTCGGCACCGGTACCGGCATGTCAAGAAGAACCATGCGTGGATGGGAATGGCGATAAAACCAATCTATGTATCCATCTACTGCCTCCACATCATGAACTGCACGCTCTCCCAACTGCTGAGGTGTCAACGCATAATCAAGTGCACGCCGAAAGCGGTTTGTGATCTCCGCCAAATTAACATCAGGAGGTGCACTCTCAACGGATGTCTCGGTATGGTCTGAACCCTCCCAAACTGACGAAGCATCCTCTCCCGCAGATATCTCACCGTGCGGTCTCCGTATCTCAGCCATCCAGAGTAAAGGCTGACCTGCTCAAACTGACGTGCCGCACGGTGGTCTCCATATGGGGCCATGAGAACCCTCGTCAAATCCAGCGCATCCAGATGGTTTCTGTAGTTATCCACTGTGCCTAAATCAGACAGTGGTAAAAAAAGCATCGCGGGTGGATCCCGATTCTCTATATATCCTGCCCATACATCATTGCTTCCCATACCTGGGAAGTGCTGAAACACCCAAGTCTTCACCAAAGACAACCACATGTAAATATACAAACCATAAACACTTTCATTTAAAAACATAAAACATAATTTTTATTTTATACCTGCAACAAAGCCACCTGACTGCAGTTCCAACGTGTAGCATTGTTGAGCTCCCTATACAAGTGAGCTAGTGTCGTAGCTCCCCATGAATAACCAGCAACAAGATCAAGGTCTCTGAAGTGCCTTAGGTAAACAACATCCACAGCCCACTGGCTCTTGTCAGTGAAGATCGTGATCCCCACCAAGTATAGCAAATATATGCAGACACACTGGTCCCGCAGCATCCGCACCTCCTCAGTCACACCATACTCGATCACCAAATCCCTCTGCTCCTTCAAACGCTCCTTGAAAATCCTCTCCAAGTAGCCAAATTGGCAATGTGCACCTTTGGTCTTTTCGACCTCTTTAAGAGCATCACCCAGATCAGACCCCAAGTACGTCACCATCCATTCCACCGCCTCGTCCCGTGATATGGACCCGTGGGATAGGAACACGTCGTCAATGGGGAGATGCAGCAAACAGGCCACATCATCAAGTGTGACTGTCATCTCCCCAAACGGAAGGTGGAAGCTGGAAGTCTCCTCGTGCCACCTCTCCACAAAGGCACAAATCAGACCATGGTCAATCAGGCTGTAGCTGGTATCTTGAAGCCAACCAAGGCTGGTGCCCTGCAATTTGTTCTGCCACCACTGTGCAGCCATGATAGGGATGGTTTCTTTATGATGCATCTCCCTGATGACAGTCCGTCATATCATATTTTTAGTGTCATTTTAATTAAGTTTTTGGTCTAATTATATTAGTTTAGTACTTAATTTAGAGTCATTTTAAATAAATTGTAGTTTTTGATTTATTGAGTCAAGTAGTATATTTTTACCAATTGTTACTATTCTTCAATGGCCACATGACCTAATAAGAGAAAGGAAGAAATTGCATGCTTTCGAGGCTAAAGAGAATAACAAGAAACATGTCCTTGTGTGGTGACTCATTGGATAAAATGAAAGAAGTTGGTTTGCACCAAGCTGGTCTTTTAATTAAAGGAGGTGTGAATAGAAAGTAATACAAGTGGCCAAAGAAAAAAACAACGTGGGCTGTTATGAGAAGAATGAAAGGTAAGTTAGGTTTCCAAAAGGGGGAAGATATAAAACAAGCCATCATGGAATAGAATAGGATTCACGCTTTGGGGGCGTACCCGACGGATTCACTCTTTTCCGTTGTTGATGCATTTTAATTTTCCACACCATTGTAAATAATTAAAAACAATACGTAGACATTAGTTTACACTCATGGCTTCACAAACAGATTTAACAGTACATAAACATGCAGTATCACAAATATCAACATCATTTTCACACAGATTAACATTAATAAAGTAAGTTTAAAGTGAGTTTAACATCAATAAATTCCTCGCCCTCAGACGCCTTTCTGGCCACGTGCACATGGTACTTCCACAGCAGGCCAGTCTCGTGTGGGCCACCGGGATAGTCATCTAGTGGCTCAGGGTCCACCACCTTCTCCTTCTTCTTTCGCCTTCGCCATGGCTCGACATCTTCCATTTCCTCGTCCATAGCCTGAAGCTCCTCCTCAAGCTCTTGCTCCTCCATATGTTGCAACTCCAAATCAGGCTGCTCTTGCTGCAAGTCCATATACTCTTGTTGCTCCGGTTGATGCTCGACATCAGGCTCGACATCAGCACGACGTCCTTTGACACCACCCCGACGCCTCGGAACAACACATTCCTCCTCCATCCGTCGGGTACGCTCCCTCCTATGGGAAGCATGCCCTGCCTCCCTTACGCACCGAGTAAAGGATGAAGTTTATGTAACTTGTAAATTAGGGTAATCAAACATCACAATCAAATAGCACAAAACAGAAGAAAAAAAAACATTCTGGGTTTGTCTGGATTTCAAAATCCGGACAGCAACAATCTAGTTCGGAAAACGAAATCCGGATTGCACCCGACCAGAACTCCAAAAAAAAAATCAACCAAATTAACCATGCATGTGTACAGAAATCGAACTTACCTTCCATGATGTTTGACAAGGGTTGAAATGCGGTTCTTTTGAGCAACAAAACTCCAAATTTGGACAAGATTTGTGGTGTTCGGAATTTGGGATAATGTAGAGAGAGA
>Ga0315914_1007977_pt1 | contig 14386 bp, 10 predicted proteins | sample MpolenodulesMG_FD_203920 | JGI IMG/M metagenome (GOLD analysis project Ga0315914, IMG submission 203920) | Medicago polymorpha root nodule microbial communities from Los Angeles, California, United States - elongated nodules | ecosystem: Host-associated > Plants > Roots > Nodule | place: USA...
TCACAGACAGAAGATCAACCTCTGGATATTGTACCTATGTTTGGGGTAATCTTGTGACATGGAGGAGCAAGAAACAAGGAGTTGTAGCAAGAAGTAGTGCAGAAGCCGAGTTTAGAGCAATGGCTCAAGGTATTTGTGAAGGATTATGGATCCATAGACTCCTAGAAGAACTTAAGATGAAAATTGAGCTTCCATTAAAGTTATACTCTGACAGCAAAGCCGCTATTAGTATAGCTCATAATCCAGCTCAACATGACAGAACCAAGCATATTGAGATTGATCGACATTTCATAAAGGAGAAGTTAGATGCTGGAATCATATGTCTACCTTTTGTGACTTCAAGTCAGCAAACTGCAGATATCTTAACCAAAAGCTTGGCAAGACCCACCTTTGAGCATTTGATAGACAAGTTGGGCATGATAGATATCTATGCACCGACTTGAGGGGGGGTGTTGGAAAATACATCAATAGTCAATAGTTTATTTCCCTATGCTATTGTTCCCTGTGTTATTATTTTCTAGTCATGTCTAGAGAATTCCATTATGTCATTTTTCCAATGTAACAATTTTCTAGACTAGTCTAAGAGAACATTAATTGTATTCTCTCTATAAAAACCAGCCCTTGGCTGAAGAATAAATCACAACAGTATTCTCATCATAACAGTATTATCCCATTATCTTTCAATAAATACTAATTAATATTAATTGATACTAAGAGAGGGGTAACCTTGGCGCAACTGGTAAAGTTGTTGTCATGTGACTAAAAGGTCACGGGTTCAAGTCCTGGAAACGGCCTCTTGTATAAAAAACAGGGTAAGGCTGCATACAATACACCAATAATGGTGGGACCCCTTCCCGGACCCTGCGTATGCGGGAGCTTTAGTGCACCGGGTTGCCCTTTTTTTAATACTAATTGATACCAAGAGCATCTCCAATGAGAGGTATCTAAGTGGGTTTCATATAAGGATGAATCCGTTCCTTAATTTTTTCTTTCCATTGGAGGAACTTGACATGGCAAAATGGGTAGCATAAAAATTGTAAAAGTAGCTTAAATAAGGCACAGTATCATCAATTATGTTTGGTTGCATAATAAGGTATCATATGATCATTACTATAAGGTACCTTAAATTTTACCAGTGTAGCAAAATGTGTATGAGTTGCATAAGCATGACGTAGCATTGTATGGTCCGCTCATTAGTAGGGTATGAAACTCAGTTCCTTAAAAAAATATCATTGGAGATGCTCTAATTGATTCTTAACACTCCCCCTATGGCTAAAGCTTACTATGCTTTAAGTTGTTCCAACAAAACATTATGTACTCTCAAACACATTGAACAATTCAATAATTTCTCGAGTTAAAGAAAAACATTTATCCAAATGGCTCACCACTTTTATCTCAATCAAAATATATCAATGTAGTAAATATGTTATCGTGTGTGTAGTTATTAGGTGTGCATTTGGTAATCACTAGTAAAGTAACCATTGCATTCAGTCAATTAATCTAGCCCGTTTAGTATAGCTAGTCTATATAAGCAGATTAGTTTCTTGGACTTTATTCACAATTGAAATATAACTCAGAAATATTTAACATGTTATCAGAGCTTCCGTTGTTTGGGCATGTTAGTAAAGTGATTAGACATATAAAAAATCTGCTCTTATTGCCACATGATTAGTCACCACTTTCTCTATTGGTCACAGACCCTTTGAAAATGGACTTGAAACCACAGACTCATATTGGAGCTACCATCTGACAACACAGAACCTATGGCCGATTCCGAATGCTGTGCCCCGCTTGTGGAACACACCAGGCCAGAACCAAATTAGAAAAATAAAGCCTTAATGCAACACAAACAGATACTGCATATGAGGCAAAACCAGACACATGTAATAGAAAAGCTCACTCACACCAGAACCCCGAAATAACACCAACATCATGATCCTGCAGCTACTCCACCCAAGGCATGAAGAACAAGAAAACAAGGGACGAGAAACAGTGAGCCAGGGGTTGTGATCAAAACCAAGGATTAACATTCAGAAGTGATAATGTTAAAAAGCAAGACAGAACAAATTTCTTAAAGCCGTGACTTAATTAAGTTGGGATCTCTATTCATACAAGCATGAAGAGTTCATTCTTGTGGAGTACAGACTAAAACACCCTCAAGTTCCAACATCTACTAACAGTGCGTGAATTTACTTTGTTGCCACATGCAATGATGTAACGTATGTTATATTAGAAAAACCAATAAAAATAAAAAAATAGTTGTAACATATCTTAAATAAGCTGGCCATGCAAGTTAGGAAATGATTCAATTATTCAGAATAAAAAATAATAATAATAATATGAAACTAAAGAAATGAAAATTTGTACCATTGCCGAAGAGTGACACAAGATAAGAGGCATATGCTTCTCCATTGCCTCACACCACTGCGTAATTCCAGATTCACATTCTTCAGAGTTGACTACTTCATGATCTCTGCACTCTAGTTCGTAAGATGGAGCAGATGACACTTTTTTCATCCTAATGCAATCGGATGTAAAAGGATCCACCATTTTATCATCTGAAAGATCCTCCGTTCCTTGAAATCCAGACACAGCCCGAAGACACTCGTCTAGAACCTTAAGAATTCACATAAATTTTATCACAGCACAAAAAAAATAGAAATGTCAAAACACTGAAATGACATCACATATATTAACCAATGATGTGCGGATGTATATATAAATAACAGGGGAAAAAGTCCAAACAAAGAAACATTTTGAAGCACGAAAAAGAAGAACATCAGCAAATTGATGAATCATCACGCCACATAAACAGCATAGTTGATAGAAAGGACAATGACTTAATCACAAATGTAACTATCAGAAGACTTTAATAGTGATAGTTACATCATGAATCTTTAGTGATAGTTACATTTTGAATGATAGTGACAAATACAAGGACGATGACTTTAATAGTTACATTTGTGGTTAAGTCAGAAACAGTAGTAAACTATCAGAAATATGCTGTTAATGTGGTTAACCACAAATGTAACTATTAAAGTCATCGTCCTTGTATTTGTCACTATCATTCAAAATGTAACTATCACTAAAGATTTGGGAATGAAGATAACTCTCAATGCAACAAGCCATGTGTTAGGACCCAATCTGTGAAGGTGTTTAATTAATTAGTAAGGTGTCTAAGTAATAGGAATATTATATTAGCAATATCCAACAAAGATTCTCTGAATAATATCTTCTTAGTAAAGATATTATTTAATAATATCTCCTTAGTAGTATATAAGAATATGGTATAGGGTTTGAGAGGCTAGGATGGAATAACTTTATGTTAGAGCGAGAGTAGGATTTCTCTCTGTGTTGTGTTGGTGCTTTGCTCTGGTAGTAGTTAGAGAAACCCTCTACTACTATTACTGTACTATTATCAATAAAATACTACTATTTATCCATTGTTATCTCTTATTTTCGTTATTGTTTCTTTACTTGATTTTGAGGTTCACATCACCATGGTATATAGCACTCTTAGATAGGAATACAAAGACACAAATCAACTTCCATGTATATAACACGTGTGATTTCTGCGCTCTAATAGAACAGATTACTTAGTATACACCATTTAACCTAACAAACATAATACACCATTTAACCTAACAAACACAGGGGAATGAGAGGATGTTTCAGGAATGATTAAGTCATTACCTTAATAGCAGTGATAAGAACTTTTTCATTAATACATGCAGTTGTACTCCCGACATGTTCACTTGACTGCTTTGAAGGAACTTCAGGACACACAATACTAAGAAAACTATATACAGTTGCAGAAACTAGTTCCCAACATGCAGTCACTATGCTAGGATAATTGTGGGATACAGCTTTAAGTGCCTGAAAAAGATTAATCTGAACAAATCAATAAACTGCCATGACACTTTCACCAACTATTGAATAAACTACGGGTAAAGCATATCAACCGACGACTGCTACTTTTATGTTTGAACACAATTGCTAGTGAAAATTACCAGGACAAAATGACAAAGGCAAGTGACCAATTTAGTTACACTAACCTTATACTTCAATTTTGCAGTAAGCCATCAAATTTCAGTAACCTTAACCATAAAGAAAAGAGACACTTTTATAAAGCAGATGACAGTTGCAATATTTTCTATAGAGTATATCATCTCATACGACTTAAATTGTCATTTAGACAATGTCTTGAAAAGCATGAGAATGGTATTGAATGCATAAGAAACTGGCAGACTTGTAACATGTACGACAACAAAATTCCTTAAACTAAGTACACAGTCCCTATTACAGTTGCTAACAAATATAGAACTCGTGAATTCAAAATGATTTTCCAACAAGATGAGAAAAAGTACACACAGTGAGAGAGAAAAAAAAGGCTTAATTGCACTTTGTGCTCACTGCTCAGGTATCATGATTATGCAATTTGAGTCCCCATAATCCAATTGCACCCTTGGATCCCTCAACTTTAACCCCCAATTTACAATTAGATCTGTATGTCGATCTTCCGTTCATTTGCAAATTAAAACTGTTTGCATGGCATTTAAGTGGTCTTTTTTGCTTATATGGCAATGGTCGTTTTTGCTTATATGGCAATGGTCGTTTTTGCCTATATGGCATATGGGGAGGTGCTGATGTGGCTGTAACATGGCTTGAGGGACATGAACCACAAAATTGAGATATGAAAAAAGTGTAACTACATCTAATTAAAAAGATGGACTCCGAATTTGGACCCATGTCTCGTGGTATGAACCCATGTCCCGTGAGTTTGACACGCATTTACCACTAGGCTAACCATCTCCAGTGTTATACTATTTGTGAATAATTTTATATAATCATTCTGACACACAGCTGGTTATTATATATAAGTACTAACACACACACACACACACACACACATATATGGGGTTGCTAATTTACATCCACTTAAAAAATAGTGTGTATGTTGGCATTTTAAACTAGTTAAGGTGTAATTTTGTTGCTTTCATCATTCAATAATTATTTTAAAACACAAACATCAAGTATCACAATTGTGCAATTTGGGTCTTGCAACGTCAAATCCATGGTAATTGTGTTTCACCCAAATTTTATTTTTATCTGCATACATGTGTGTGTGTGTGTGTCGGCCTTTTTTATTTTTAAAAACACAAAATTGGAGATGATTAGACTAGTGTTCATGTGTCTAAAACCCATGAGACATGGTTCAAACCGTGGGATTCCACCTTTTAAATTTGATGTACTTGCAATTTTGGTTTCTCAAGTATCACAATTGTGTGATTTGGGTCTTGCAACGTCAAATCCATGGTAGCATCTCCTCGTGTGTGTCGCGTCAAGGAAAGCCTAAAAAGCACTATATAAGGGCCACATAATCATTTTCCGTTAGTAAATGGACAGAAGACTAACAAAGGACCTAGTCGCCAATGGAGGAAAAGTTGAGTGACTCGATGGGTGCAATTGGGACTTGAGAGACTCAAATCACACAATCGCAATACCTAGAAAGCTAAAAGTGCAACTAAGCTGGAACAAAATATCACGAGACACAAAGGTTACAATGTCAACACTCAAAAAATTTGTTCAACAGTCTGAGAGAGATTATGTTCTCTTTTAACAGCCTCTTTAGCTTAACTCTTAACAGATTTGCTACTGACCATCTAACAGTCTTTAATACACTCTACACTCTGCAACAATGTCAACACATACAGAGACACCTTAACAAAACAGAGACTGTACATTACACTCAGCAACCTATGGCAAAATATGTTCTCTAGCAAGATTACCTGAAGAGCTTCAAGGCAAATGCTTGGACAACTTCCTTGCGATGAATATTCAAATAACAAAAAAAGAACACCCGACTTCTTTCCATTCTCAAGATAACCTGAAGGAAAACCAACAATTGCAGACATGAAGCCAAACCAACAGAACCAAAATCAAACCAGTATTGTTGTGTAATAACAGTGCAATCAGATCAAAGTATCAAACACTATAACCATAAGTACACATGCAAGCCGAATACCAGTGAGACTAAACATAATACCCCAACAAACTGCAAAATAACACCATGACCCCATTATCCAAATCCCCCACAATCTCGTATCACAGCCGAAACATACTTCCCACTTACCTGCCTTTTTCATCATTAGTACAACATTAATCCAAATTAAAAGAGCTCAAAAAACTATCATTTGCTATTTGTTTGCTATTAATCTAGTATGTGACTAATGTAATGACTGAAACATTCAAATGAAATAGTATACACAAACAAGAATTATGTGAAAATAAAATAAGAATGAATGAATCTTCATAAGAAATATTCACAATCTAGAGCAATTGTTGATCTCAGAATTTAGACTATTTCTTTAATTTCAAATGATAACTTCTGCAATTACTTTTAACATCAAGAGTACTATAAAAGATACCTGAAGAAATCTCGTCATAGAGCATCTTCCTTACTTGAGTAGAGGATGGTGAGGTAGACAGAGCTAATGTCAAACAACCAACCGCAGCATCCTGCTAACATGGGTCATGTTATACAGATATTACTACCACAGAAGGACGACATTATTTTGGTCAATCATAGAACTAACCAGCAGATTATTCTGGTCACTTTTGTACCGAAATCCTCCTGCAATCCTTGTTCTAAGAGAAGTAATAACAGTAGGCAACAAATTCGGTGGCATTCTTGAATATCTGGCAAACACAAATATTTCAGTGCAGATACTAATTAATTTTCCACGAACATAAATAAATAAATGACTGAAAATCTAGTGTCAACTGTCAACAGCAAAGATAGCATAATTAACCACATTACATTCAGAATTAGTATAGCAAGTCCCAAAACTAACTCCTAGAAATTAGGAAGCATAATCAGCGCTATTTAATATTTTGCATATATTAAGCGTAATCAACATCAATATTTGTAATTAATTATTTTTCTCTATTCTCTGTAATTATTGAATGCTTACCTTACTTCCTATATTTTTCACTAAGTACTCCTAACACTAAAACTTCTACAAGTAATCGTCATCTTGCTTTTTGTGCACGCTGAAAATACTATTCATATAATCCTTCCCTACTTAGATCCCTATAATTTTATCATAAGGAATGATCTGTCTGACACTAATCAAAGAAATTGTGACATAAAGGCAGTAAGAAATAAAATCATTAATAGCTGGCTTATCTATATAATTTCAAGATAGTTTGCTCAAATTTCATGACTTTAGATTATGTGAGTAGTACTTTTTGTAAGATTTACATTTATTGGAAACAGAGAATAGAGAGAATTGAGATTTTGGAAGAATCTTTGAAATTGTATAAAATGAATTGAATGATACAGAGATTGTGCACTTGCTCTATATAGAGAAGTGTTCGGTGGATGTCAATGGGGATTTGTCAGTGTGGATCCCGGCTGGGAATTCCCCTTTCGGAGCTCCAAAGTCGGGAAATTTCCGCCTGCGGAGACAGGGTGAGGGATGGGGAGGAATGTTTCCCCGTGAGCACTTCGGGTGGGGATCGGGAAAGTACTGCCCCGCGGATTCCCCAACTAATACTATAATACCCTTTAGTTTTAATTTTATATCTCGGTTTTTTTATAAAATAAAAAAATCACTAAAAATATATAACATTAGAATGGTTTTAAAAATACATGGTTTGGTCAATTTATTGTGGGGGTGGAGAGATTTGATGGGGATCCTTGGGGACAGGAATGGGGAAAATAATCCCCCCGTGGTGGGGATCAGGGACGGGGAACAGATTGAGGCATGGGGTGGGGAACGGGGAAGTATCCACCACCCTCGCTCCTCCCCATTGACATCCCTAATTGTCATTGTAACTAACTCAAAATTAGTTATAGTGATGTGGCATACAGCTGGCAACAGCTGTGCAAAGAAACTAAGAGGTAGAAAATTATCCATGCTTACAAGAACACTAACTGACTAAGTTCCTAACTCTAATAAAATTAATCAAGTAACTATGTCAATATGTCATATATAAGGGAAAACTTTTTTCACTCTTGTCGCTGCTACTAATTTCCTCACATAGCTTACTTTTTATAACACGATTCTAAACTTCCCTCACAACCTACTACATGAACAAGTCATAGAAATGATTAGATATAAACATTAATCTAATTTTATGCTGTTCGCCATATATTCAATGGTACATCTCTTAATTATCTTTTTAGATTTCTTATTTGCAATTGCCGAATTTTCATCCCCAGGTTTCATTTTTAATTGTTTCAACATTCAGTAGTAGGCTCCCACTTGCAAAATGGCAACAACATTGAGCATTGAGAAAACTGTTAGGCAGCACTATCCAATAATAGTTAAACACTTATATGATTCCAACTGTAACAGAACTAGAGCATTATGAGATGAAAATAAAATAAAAACGATAGTTAAACACTTATACGATTCCAACTGTAACAGAACTAGACCATTATGAGATGAAAATAAAATAAAAACGATGGTGCTGGAAGCAAAGAGACATACGGTGTGTTTAAAATCAAAAGCCTGATAATTTTGAAAAACGATGCCAGCAATTTACCATGAGCTTCATGTTGTATTAAGTAAAGAATACCTGTAATAGAGAAAAAAAATGGAAGAAGTGTGAAAATCAAGTAAATTATGGAAAATGAAGAGTCAATATATAATATTTACAGAAAACAGTAGTATAATAATATTATTAAAAAATAAAAAAATGTTTGAGCAATTACTGCAGATGTTTTAGCTACCTCTATGAATTTCCAGTAAAATTTGCCCAAGGGAGCTTGAAAGTGCAGTAAAAGATCCAACTTTGCTAGACTCTTTGTATTCTGCAACTTGCAGAAAATTGGAAGAAGGACCGTCTAACATGGCAACTAGTGTTGATGCAGATGCCATGCGTACCTATAGATAGCAAAAACAACCTTTTCTTAGTAGGGAATACGACAGACCCATTGCAAATGTTTATTTTAGAAAGAAAAAAAAGTATGAGCTTCAGAGAAGTGGGTTGTGTATCTATGAAAAAAGATGCAAGATAAAAGTAGAAACTGAAGTACTGATAGAAAGTAATGTTCAAATTCAATAACTGTACCATGCAAAAGCTACCTGCAACATATGTAAAAGAATAGCTGTAACTAACCGAAGGTAGTTCAGTTAGTTACAGAAGAAGAAGCTTCCAAACATGATACAAAGCAAATGTAAAACAAAAATCTAGAGTTAAACCTAAGCATAATAAAGCTGCTAGTAACAGTATATTATAATAAGAAAAATAAAAAAGATACAACAACTAAATTTCAAAATAGAAACTGCGTTGGGAAACCACAAATATTCTAGGTGAAATGTAACAAAGGCAAGACAGCTACACAGAAATATCAACAGAAGACATTACCTTCAAACAAGGATCAAATAGCAGGCAAGTCATTAAAGTTGCATCACGCGTCCTATTCATATGCAAATAAAACAATTATATAGTCAGAAAACAACAAAACAAAGACAAATGGCGCGAGAAACATGATAGTAGAAGTTTGAATACTTAAAAGCTAGAAGAATGCTCAGGCCATACCTTGGTTGTAGTGCATCACTGGTTGGCAAAAGCAAGGACCATTGCATGGAGAAAGATTTAGAATCTACTTGACAAAGATCCTTCACACCCAGCATAATAACAATGATAGTAAGTAAATAAATAAGAAACCGAGAACTAACTAGTGCAAAGTTGCCAACATAGCTTTTCCCTTCAATGATGGTATTCAAGATGGAAAATTGATGAGGATCTATTTCAGTGTCATCAAAGGGGGGACTTAAATTAAAATTAAATAATACAAATAATTTAAGAATATCTATCCTGTCTTTTTTAATCTTGAGGAGGAAAGGGTTGGAAGGTATGCAAGTATGATATCAGTTTTCTTACCTAATAAGAGAATAGTTGAAAATCTTGGGGGGGAATATTTACCTTGTTTACCCAAAAATGACTATACTTAATTCCTGCTGTCATTGTCTTCTTCAATTTTAAAATTGATTGTTTTCTAACATCTTATAGAGGATCTATTTCTGTCCGTTTTTTACATGATGTAATTTTGATAAACAATAACAATACTCTCTCCATAATAAGAATTTATAAGTTCAACAAGAAGGAACACAGACTAACTTTCGATCAAGGTAAGTGAAATGTTTGAAAATTTAGGATTCTAATATTAAGAGCACTATTGAGCTAGGCTGGAACTATTAGCGCTAAATTTGACTTGAATTAGATAAGAATATTGGCGTAAGTGTTTTATCACATCACGCCAATGCAGTTATTAAAACTCATTATTTCAGTGACAAAACATGTTCAAATTCACCCATGACATACTAGAAGTCTAAAACGTCCATTTATATTGGCAGCTGTGAGGTGTATGGTTATTCTGAGAGGATTGGATGTGAGGTGTATGACATAGCATCTTCACATTCACCCCATACATGTATGGTTACTAAGAGTGAATTGAACATTAATATAGCATGCTTCATACAGGTACTATCTTTCAACTTCTACTCTTGCGGTGTAAGGCTGCTCGTTACTTATTTGTAATATTTGCATTTCAGTTCTTACGGTTGCTTTCAGTTATTTAGTTAGAACTTCAACTTTTCAATTGTAACTAATCTCCGTATCTACCTCTACTGCTTTTTCCTCTGATATAGATACCAGGGGTATCAGAAGAGACTGGCAGAACGAAAATACTCTTTATTTCTAAGAGAATCTATCTTCGAAAACTCTCTCTCTCTCTTTCTGCTTATCATATTACCTAATAGACATGATGTCCTGTACATTGAATTAATATCAAGAATTTGTGATATTCTTTGGCGGAAATATGGTGTCATGAAAAGTTAGAAGCACAATGCACGCAGTGGCAAGATTGAATCCACAATTAAAACAGTGAGATATGACACAAATTACTTTTGACATATTATTGGGTATTATAAACTAGTATTTAAATCAAGTTTCTATTCACATTGCCTCAAATATAGAATTTCATGATTGATAGGTCTGTTGGTTAAGAAACTTAGTTAGCCAGCTAGGCTGAGGTAGAAGGCATATTGTCTATAAATAAGAAGTAGCGATTGAAAGGGAGATCAGTCATTTTTGTGATAATTAGCATATTGATTTTCCCAATTCTGGGAAAAATTACTTTTAAAATCTTAACTAAATATTAAATGTAAATTTTGGGCAAAGCTAACAGCAACTTTAATATTAGGATACATGTTCTCGTGAAAGTACATCAGAAGGGTGAGAGTACAGCAAATTTGGAATTTACCTGTATACAAATTATAGCAGCAACTCTAACCCTAGAGTTCTGCCCCTTGGCACTCTCTTTAGCTGACCCATCTCCATCACTAAAATCTGAATCTGAAGATGTAACATTCATAATAGAAGATTCACTATCAGAGATATATTGAGAATGTGCAGCTCTATTGGGCTTTACATTTGAGCAGTCCCTTTTTCGCAAGTGTGGAGGCCTATATACACTACAGTCTGACTTGTTCAGGTGCTCTCTGTGTGCCTTGGGACTTACATTATTAAGATCCTTCTTTGAATGGCCAACCAGCAAAGTACTTGGGGTTCTACCAGAAAGTCCATAATTTAAGAACATTCTCAACACGGCAACAAAAACTGACACCTTGAAAAAGATCCAAGGGCCACAATGGTTAGGGGAAAAAGTCAAGCACATTAATTTGTTCTTTGGATCAAAATAAAAATGTCTTCCTTACATGATCAGATACTGAACATTTAGGAACAGTAAGGATCAGATGCAGACAGCTCAGGAAAGATTCATAAAACCTGCAGAAAAGATGTGCCGGCAACTTGTGATTGATGACATATAGCCAAAGCATGAATCTCAACTCTCAATGAGTTTTATCATTGGCTTCTACTAAGATATTCCAACAAACAGGTTACCTGGACATTGCAATATCTTCCACAACTGGGGGTTTTAATGCCATGACATCCATTGTTTTTCTGACCACCTATTTCAGAAGAAACCAGTTAAAACATTTTGCTGGAATTAATTTACAAATTTTATAAGAAAATAAAAGGGCGAAGTATTATATACCTCAAGCATTGATCTCCAGATATCAACCGGCAAGGACGACCCAGCTCTTGAGATTGCTTCACTGAGCATCTCAAAAGCTACTGTCTGTAGCTCACTTGAACTAGTTTCTGAGGAAAAACTCATATTAATCGCAGCTGGTTTTTCTTTGTATACTGAATGAGGCAACCAAAAGGACACACCTTGAGAGCTAACAATAACATCAAGTAGAAATTTGACTAGTATAGTATCTTCAGACTGCAACCATCTTCGATGCGATATAGTAATGATACATCTGGACAGGGAGCAGATATTGTATCAGGTAAATTTGAAGTACCGACAAAAGGTTGAAAGGCGTTAACCAAAAAAAAGTAAAAAATTTAGTAGATTAACATTAGAGTTTAATTGGTATGCATTGTCGGTGTAAACAAGTTTTACACATGCATCTAATCACTTCTCACTCACCACATAAATTTTTTAGGAGGTGTTATAGGAACTAATATATTATTTGATAAATTATCAATGTGAGTTTGAGTTGTTATCTCATGGGTTCGCTGCTATAAAAAAACTGCAGCTTGTATTAGTGCATTTTGGTCTAAGTAAGTTTGTTAGAAAAATGTGACATTAGCTCTAGCAGTTGTAACTGCCTAAGAGCTTGATAGCTTGAGGTGCAAGTCTGTTAGCTTTGGGCACAAGTTTAGCTCCAGCTGAGTGTACCATAAGCACCCTATAAAAAACCTAAAGAAAAAATAAAACCATAAAAAAGGGCTAGAGTTTCTTTCTTTAAGTTTCACCCAATGTGCCTTGCACTCTTCAATTTTGGGTAAATTCCTCACCCAAACGACGTATGTTTAAAACATCACTGCAGCATAACAACCTACATTATGAATAAACCCTCCCACTCATGGTTCAAAACAACCAGTTAATAGAACAATTTCATACTAAATAAACAAAATTATTGAAGTTCAGAATTTAAATCTCATATCTACTAGAAAAGAGCTTGCAGAAATGAAGTAACCTGAAACCTGCTATGTCTCTAACGATTCACAAACAAGAGCATTACTAACCCCCCCCAACCCAACAGAGAACGTAGTTTTATTACATGCGGTCAAAGTAAGATTGCATCAACTATTAATTCATTTCAGGAGCGTTAACTAACCTAATAGCATGCAAGCATTCAACAGCAGCACCAGTAGCATATTTTGAGAGGAACCGATCCAGCAACTTCCGAAAACAACCAAGAACGCTACTAAAAGAGGATCCATTTATCTCGAGCTTAACATGCCGACATATATCATGAATCTGCAATAATCCAGATCAAATCAATTAGTAAAATCATTAAAAACAATTAAATCCTAATGCAAAGAGCATTAATTAAATCAGAATTTTATTACCAATCGTGATGTCTGAGTATAGATATGAACACAGTCATCTTCATCTGAAGAACTAGATGCAACCAATTCCATCATAAACAAGATATCCGATAAAACCTGACAGAAAAAATTCAAACAAAAATCAGAGAGAAAATTTCAACAAAAAAAATGAAAAAGCGATTAATAGTCGAAGGCATTGATACCTCGTGAGAAGGAAGTTCTGGTGCGGCGGAAAGAAGAGTATGAGAATGAGAGAAAATGAGATTGTGAAGCATTTGAGAAGTAGAATTGCGAGGAGGATTCGTTAGGAATTCATCTCTCAGTGTCAAAAACGCGGTTCTCCACGATCTGATCAACGGCGTCGGTGCCATTGCGCCACCGAATCCCGTTCCCGCCATTGAATCGCGAACACGGAAATTTCAGTTTCTATTCATTGTTCATCACTCGCGCGCTTTCAATGGAATCGTGGAAATTAATTCAGCAGTAACTGCGAGCTTTTGCACTACAAAGATGATGAAGAAGAAGAACAAACTCCATTTTAGTTCCTGTTAAATCTTAAATTAACTGCTAAATGCACCCCCTCGTCTCGTTCTGGTTACAATACCGGTTGAACTATACTTAATTCAAAATATAAAAAAAATGTGTTTGCACAATTTTAGGGGAGTGTATTGGATTAGGATTTTAAAAGATTATTTTAATAAAAAAAGTCTTTAAGATTTTAAAAGACTTTGTGAGATTGTAATGATTCTGTGAGATTTTAAAAGATTTTTTATGCAAAAGACTTTATACACTCAAGATTTTAATGGATTTATCACACTGACTTTTAAGAATTTTATGGGATTTTAATATTTCAAAGGATTCAGTGAATTTTAGGGGAAAAAGAACAAACTTACAACCGTGAATGATAGAAATTGTAAACAAATAAATTGCATTTGAATAAAGAAAAATAAAACCAATAGAAAAT
>Ga0315914_1007979_pt1 | contig 14385 bp, 8 predicted proteins | sample MpolenodulesMG_FD_203920 | JGI IMG/M metagenome (GOLD analysis project Ga0315914, IMG submission 203920) | Medicago polymorpha root nodule microbial communities from Los Angeles, California, United States - elongated nodules | ecosystem: Host-associated > Plants > Roots > Nodule | place: USA...
TATAAATGAATTTTTGACAGGGTTGTTTTGATAAATAGTAACTTTACTCTATTTATGTTTTAAAAGTAGTGTGACATTTCGTTTTACGTTGAATACTCTGATTATTTGTATTATTTACATTGTTGGGAAAACGGGGTGTTACACACTGTTTGTCCATGCCGTCACTGTTTTTTCCTTAACAATATATAAAATGGTACTTTGAACATAATCAAGAAACTTTGAATTTTTTTTTACAAGCATCTCGAAATTGCATTACCACACTTGCATATGAATCTTGTGTAGAAGATTCAACCACATCATCACATGCTCTCATTATGGCGTCAACTATATCACTTGTCTTCACCTCTTTGACTACCATTTCTTTCTCATCCACTTTGACAACCTTCAGTTTCACTTTGTAGTATGTGATGCATTTTACTCTAACATTTCTACCAACATGAAAATAACAAAGTATTGCACTAGTTTCAGGAAGAACAGTTGTTACGACATTCATCAAAGTTGTATCCTTGTCAGTCACAATCACCTTAGGCATATCACTCTTTGAGTTGAGAAGTTGAAGCAACGTCTGTAAAACTCAAGTAAATTTCTCCTCCTTTTTAGCTGTCAGAAATGCAAAAGCAACCGAATATGTCATATCGGTTGATGTGACCCCAAATTATCTCAAACAATGGCTTCCTGTACAAGTTGGTTTTATAGGTGGAGTTCATGATCAAAATTGTCGATAAATTGTTAAACAACTTAACCTATTTAGAATGAGCCCAAAATATGTCTTGAATAGTATCACTCTGACATTGTGTTCTTGTGAAGTAAACTTATTTATACTCTTCCTACTTTAACACTAGATATTGCATCTTTGTCTTGTTATGTTCGATTGCCTTTTGAATTTATGACGTTCATTAGATACTTGTTTATATTCAAGTTGGTCCAAAACGTTAGTCACGTTGGAATAAGTTAGTCTCATCCGCGACATGATATTGAGTTTGTTTTTTGTGGTGGACGCGAGTTGAACCCAGGACCTTGCATATTTTATGCATTGTCCATATTAACTGAGTTAAGCTCACGAGGACACATGATATTGAGTTTAATAAAATAGAAAAAATTTAAAAATATTTTAAAACTAATTTTTTAAATAAGTTAAATTCCACCACCCACATTGTCAACCCAAATCATTAACCGGTCAAGTGACGGAAGAGACTAACTTATTCAAATCTAAGTAAAGTTTTGTACCAACTTGAAACTTTTAAAACATAAAGGGCAAACTTGAAACTTTTAAAACATAAAGGACCAACTTGAAATCTAAAATAAACATAAGGGACCAAACGTACAATTAAGCCTATTTATCACGCACTCTTGTCTTTTTCCCTTCAAATTCGTCAAAATATTTTTTGGTTACACCGAACTCTTTGTCAAGTCACGTATAATCTTCCTGTCATCCTCCATTAATTTTCCCGAAAGAATGTGCCCTTCTAAATTTGGCACCATCTTATGGTTGTGAATTTCATTAAGAATTGCCAACTTTTAAGCCTTTAATTTCCTACTAACATATCCACACAATTTGAACAAACAACCACATTTTCTTGATCTTGTTGTTTCATACTTCAATTTGTTCTTCGGTACCTTGTGATCACCACCCCTTTCTCAAACCAACTTCAACATTGGATTCTTTAATGCACTAGATCTTTTTATGATAAGTGTAAATCTGGCTCTATTTTCTTGTTGACGTACCCAACCAATCAATTCATCTTTATCTTTCAATGTATCTTGGCCAGAAAAGAATTGAGTTGTGTTCACTTCGTCGATGCCAAGTGCAGACACAACGAAATTAACATGTAAGGCTTCAAAATTGACAAAATCTTCAACATGAACGGAAGCTTTGTCCTTATTTGGTTGCACATCAACCGAAGCTCCAACCTTTGGCGGTTTGATCTCCAAGGAATAATCGACAAAACTAGGTTTGTCTCAACCAGATCATCATCTGTATTCTCGACCATAACTATAAATAAACAACATATAATTGCAAAAAAAATATTTAATTAATATGTAACTCAAGAGACAATTGTTCAAAAAAAACTCAAGAGACAAAAAAATTGAAAAATTTTTTTGAAAAAAAAGGCAGTGGCTATTTCAAATTTGAAAAATTAAAGGCCACAACAGTATCCGAAAGTGTGTGTTGATCTGAAAGACCATTACCACATCAACAATATCCGATTAAGAATTCATGTATGTTTTCGCATATTCATTTACTATTTCTGATGATTAACATGATTGATTATAGGGTTTAAAATCAAGTTTGATTCTAACATATAATGTTATATGATTGCGAGTTATCATTCTAGACCGCACACAAAGTATACTCGTTTTTGTTTTGTTTTAGTCCTCCAAATTTTAGGGATTTTTTTTTTAATAATTTGAAGTTTGATCTAGAGATAAGTAAAATTTAATCCTAGATTTGATCCCACTAACGCACAAAGTTCCATTTGAAACAAATTATTTTTATTCATGATATTATTTGATCTCAAGTGTAGCGCACAATTCTATAATTTAATATTACATTGACTATCTATTATATTTATTAATTCAGAACCTCAAATTACTTTGTTGACTTTTCATCATTGTTTTGTCATGTCGCATCATTTTCGACACGTCATTAATATGTGTCACTCTTCATATTGCATTATCATTACTCTCTCATTCTAAATTTTTTTTTTTTTTTTGAAAAAAACAAAGCGATATTCATTCATTCAAATTAGTAGACTACATCAGATACAAACATCGCTAAAAACGTAAAGGGTGAAACTGCGAACAAGTTCACAGCACCCAAGTTAATAGCATACAACGGCAAAATGCCTACAAATAATATGATAAAATCTAAGTCACTGAAATACTCATGCTTCCGGGTCTGAAACGTTGACGCCCAAATCATTGATTGAATTTATAACTGATTGATGTCGATCTTTCAAGAGGATTTAAACGAACACCGCGACAAGACGCGAAATCAAACACCGCACAAGACGACGTATAACACAACTGCACTTAGACGACGAAATCACAATAAGCACAAAAGGAAACACTTATATGTAAAAATCACTTATATAGATCGAAAGAAAAGGGGGAAAAAAAGATGTAGAGGGGTGATTATTGGTCAAAATGACATAAAACCACCTCTCCTCGATGAATGAAGGAGAAAAAAAGTTTAGAAAGAAGCTGGAGTTTCTCTCATTTTAATTCTTGTTTTTCTTTAAGATGATTTCCTCATCCAAAACACACTCACACTTTGATGTATATTGCATTCTCTATTGTATCTCATTAAATTCAATTATTTTGATTTTTTTTAGTTTAAGTCTATTTTGTAACGGTCAATACCAGACACCTACCCATTTATCTTATCATTATCACATAATATATAATACGTTTTTCTTATAAAAGGCATATTGCATATATGTTTAGTCATGCCTCTTATTCAATTGAATCTTACTACTCTTATTTTTCTCCATTTTCGTCAAATAAGACCTATGAACTTCTCTTCCTCTAAGATTGGCTTCATCCAAACATTATAGGTCCTTCCTCAATTGATACTTTTTTTCTTTTCAATTTCTTCAATTAAGAGACGTTGAGTGCTGCCTCTCATCAACTGATACATATTTTTTTTACCAATTTCTTCAAATAAGTTATACAATGATATATGAACTTCTCGTGCATAAAATTGAGTTCATCCAAACATGGTAGATCGTCCCTCAATAGTAACCATATCCATCTGATGCATAAACATTTAAAAAGCTATATTTATAAAGGTTTAATTTTTTTTATTATCCTTCTTGATTCATTTCTCGAGACATAACATAACATAACAATGACATATTTGACTCTATATATTTTCACCCTTAAGATTTTATGAGTAAAGACTTACAATCCTCTACATGTGCAGTGTAGGCTCAATCCAAAATTAAGGTTTCAATACAAACTTAACATTAAGGCAACTTAATTAAAAGTGTACTCAAGTGAAAGTGATTCATAGATCTTATATATATTTGTAAATGAATATGTCTTCTACAGCTAAATTGAGATTGAAACATTTTTTAAATAAAATGACTTATTCATTGTTTTTCTTTGAATAGAAAATGATTAATAGCTCATTGTATAATGCATTGTCTTGAAGACTTCTGCAAAGCTTCAGGGCAAAAGATTAATAGTCAGAAAACTTAGATATATTTCTCTAAGAACGTTGATCAACACCTCAGGGAGGAAATTTTAAATCACACTGGCTATACTCAGGTTAATAATATTGGTAGGTATTTTGGGGAAATATTTCCCCAGGAAGAATTGTTAGGGGAAAGTTTAACAACATCATTAACAAAATTCAGAACAGGTTGAGTGGTTGGAAGCAGCAGTGTCTGAGCTTTGCCGGAAGGCTTACTCTTTCTAAATCAGTTTTGAGCTCTATACCCTACTATCATATGTAATATGCCAAACTCCCCAAGACTCTTTGTGACGAGATGGAAAAAATGCAGAGGAGTTTTTTATGGGGAGAGACCAATCAATCCCGCAGACCTCTCATTTGGTTAGATGGGATGTTTGTTGTCTCCCTAAGAATGAAGGTGGGTCAGGTATTAAGAGACCTCGTCATATGAATGACGTGTTCCTTACAAAAAATGCTTTGGAACCTTATTAATAATTCTGATGATCTCTGGTGTAAGGTTCTCTATGGTAAGTATGGCAGGAACAATGACCTTAGAGTAACTATACAATCTCAACCTTATGATTCCCCTTTATGGAAAGCTTTAACAGGTATCTGGAATCAATTTCAACATAATATTGTGTGGCGGTTAAGAGATGGTAGTAATATCAATTTCTGGTTGGACAAGTGGACTCCGAGTGGAACTTCTCTTATTTCCACAACTAATCAATCTTTTATTGACACAACACTCTCTGTGAGGGAAGTGGTAACCCCATTAGGAGAGTGGAACTATGATTTTCTTATTTCTAACTTGCCTCATGATGTTGCTTTACAGGTTTTTGCCCTCCCTGCCCCTTTAGACACAAACGGCCAAGACAGTATTGGATGGGGACGAACTAGCACTAAGGCCAAGACAATATTGGAAGGCCTTGTGGAACTGGAAAGGACCCCATAGAATTCAAACTTTTATGTGGATGGCAACTCATGAGTGATTGCTTACTAATTATCGTAGGAGAAAGTGGAGTGTTGGAATTTCTCCCATGTGCTCCGGATGTGATAGAGATAATGAAACCACACTTCATGTTTTAAGGGACTGCCCCAAAAAGCAACCCAAATTTGGATCAGGCTAGTCCCGACCAATCATATTACTAATTTCTTTTCTTTTGATTGTAAATCTTTAAGAATATCAACAACCAACTGCATAGAATTCATAATAAAAAGTGGACAACTATCTTTTTGGTGGTTTGCTAGTACATATGGACATGGAGAAATAAATCTATTTTTGAGGATGATTTTCAACTTAAGATGGCTGAGGACATAGATAATTGTAATCAACATTTGACGAATCTTCGCCATGGAGACACTATTTTTATTGGATGGAAAAGGTCTCAAGAAGGATTTGTAAAGCTTAATTGTGACAGAGACACTATTTTCAAATTCATGTTATTGAGACTCCTCTTAGTGGGATTTCAAGTCTCCTTTTTTATGATATTTCCAAGGCTTGCATGCCTAGGAATGTTCGTGTAAACTTATAGTTTTTTTTTTCATTTTAACCAAAAAAAAAGACTTATTCATAGTTAAAAGCTAAATTTAAAATACCAACATCTATATAAATTAGAACTCTACTATTGCTTAACAAAGACTAGAGCTCACACAATTAAATGTGGAGAAATGGGGTGTCTGAGGTTCGAACCTCAGCTCTTGCATAAATTATGTAATGTCTCTACCAACTAAGTTAAGATCACGGGGACATACCATCTAGTTTTAAAATAATATGAACATCTCATCCTTTGAACATTTATGATTTAACTATTTTACAGCAGCCCACCGCTCGGGTCTCCATCTAGTTTTATATAATTTACAAATCTAATTATGTATAGTTGTAGGTCGGCTTAGTTATAACTTATAAATTAGTAACTTATATCCATACTTTATTTTTAATATTTTTTTATAGACAAATGAAACGACAATAACAATTAGAAATTCACATATTAATGGAGGATTAAGAGTTCAAATCTTAATCGACATCCGATTAAGCAATTTCAACATTTTTGTCAGTTAGATTGGGACTTGGGATAATTTTATTTTTTTTTAATTTGTGATAAGGTTTTACATTGTAGTTATTGTTTGGTTTTTTTAAACCACTATAGTTTACCTTTTTCACAAGATTTAATCTTTTGAACTGACTATGAAATTCATCTATGCTTGTATGCTTATCTCGCAACATAAAGCTCTTCGTAAGGAAAGAAAAATGGAAAAGAGGAAAGAAAAGGGTAAAAAAAAAAAAATCTAGAAATGGGGACCAAACGTTACCCAAAAAATGAAAGAAAAATTCGAAGAGAAAGGGTTGTTTGGCAAGCCAAACCTATATCTTTAAAGAAATTCTCTCTAATGAAAAAAGGAACTTCAATGAGTATGTTGAGAAGACACCTTCTTGTTCTTATTTTTCTGATTTTTAGAATCATAAGGTGTGAATGACACTTGCTAGTCAATTTCACTACATCTATCCTGCTTTTCTATGTTAAGAAGACGCCTTCTTGTTGATTCACTAGTCTGGTACCCGTGCGCGGACACACGGGCGGACATCATCGTTATTATTCAAGTTAATGTATCAACACATGATTGGCTTCAAACTACCCAAAGGCGACAAACAAAAATACAGAAGATAAAGACATAAGATGTGAAACGACATCGATTATTGAATTAAACAAAGGATGATACTCATGCGAATACGCAACAGGTTAAAATCAAAGCATTGATAGGTTACATTATCAATAATACAACAAAGCTCCATATTTGTAGTTTTGTAACTTCTTCAAACTTTAAATACTCGAAATATAGCTTTTCTACCAACATAGATGTATCTAAACCTTAGCGTGTCACCATCGTTGAAGTTGATGCACTGGAAAAATTGCTTCCACCCATCCCTTATTTTTGTTGAATTGCTTGGGTTGTCCTTGCAATACACATCAAATAGGGTGAGATATCCATTGTCGCTACAAAGCCTTACCTGCCGCATGCCATGTCCTCTGACATATTATTCAAATCTTCCACTCAGTTTTTGCAAAAATGAAACAATAGTCGGTGTCATTATTGACTTCATAAAAATATAAGCTAATAGCTCATATAAAATTTTATAGGGCAAGATGCTATAAGTTAGTTGAGACTTACTAATTTGCTTTTTTGAGCTGATATACCACTAGCTTTAAATCAAAGTATATAGTTGTTCTTTTGTTCATACATCTGCTGTGAAATGTTGGATATTCTTCGGAATTATCCGTTCTTTCTGTTGCCACTAACTCAAATACGTTTTCTCCGTAATATCCAATGTGCGTGGTTTCGTTATGCAACTCAAGCCCATAGAATTCTCTCAAATCAAGCCACCATGTGGATAGAACTGGGTATGCACCCATCCTGCAAAGTCAACCATTTTATACTGTCCATCCGGGCGTTTAAACTTCCATTTGTTACCTAGGGCATTCCCTTGTGCTTTTACAAAATCTGGATCTACTTCGCCGTAGTACTAGAAATGGTGGTGCAATGAAAACATAATTAAGTATATTTTTTGTTAGTTATTTACCCCATAAGCTATAAAAGAGCCAAAAGAACAAAAATCAAATTTGAAAATGTGTGGGGTGTTACCAGATTTGCCACGTGAATTGTTGTAAATCCTCCTATTGGATCATGCGTTTGCGTTTCCACAATGTCCATTAGATTGTTTCTTGATGTTGTGGTATTTTTGCGATTCTAATGTATGTGCTGGTTGTTGTGCTTTATAGGTGTAGAAGGTCTTTAGTTGATGTCCCTTATTTATGTTTGTGGATGGGGTGAACTATTGTAAGGATATGATGATATTACTGTGGAAAATGATTGGTAGAAGGTTTAAGTGTCTATGCCACCTATGGATGTGCATGTATCACCACTCTATTACTATAGCCATGTGAGCCGATTTTATGTCAGGCCTTATCTTCTTGCATGTAGTGATAGGCCTATCGTTTAGTAAGCAGTGTTGTTTGCATTTTTTTCTTTCTATTTTCGGCAATGGGTGTGGTACCACAAGTTGGTGGACTTCCTGTTTAATATGTTTGGACATCTTTTATGAAAAAACAAATAATAAATTGGCTCTTACTAAATACTATAGCCTTGAGTTGTGTGCTAAAACAAAAATTTAGATATGTCACTAAAAGGATCAAGCGAACAGCGGAAAATTACACAAACATATACAATTGTATATTTCGAACCAGAAAGCATGCAACAAGGTCCCTTTTATTAATAGATCATTCGAACAGCTAGGATTGGAACAATAAAACAAATTGTAAGCAATAAAAGGTATTAAAAGAAACAACACGGTTACTTGCATCCTTGCAACTACAAATACCATATATGAGGAAGTCTTCTGTTTTTCTTTAAGCCACATGAAATGTGAACAGATACACGAACATAAACCATCCACTTCCTTACTGCATGCATACACAAAACACAATCAGATACACCTATTTTCTGGACCAAACACATTACAACATTTAAAAGAACTTACAAAAACATTACAAATTAAGGGAAACGGCGAACTGATCAAGAACAAAACCAATACCCAAACAACAGACAGACCTGAATGAAACATACAAAAGGGAAAAGACAACAAAACACCAACATGGTTCAGTTCATGTTCACTGTCTGAACACGTAGAGTTAACCCGGCTTCATCGACAGAGAAAATAAATCTGTCCCCCTTCTTCACATGCTTACTTCTGAGAAAATGATGCCATCCCCTACCCAAACGCTTTTCATTAACAACTCTCTTTGAAGAAGACAACAAACAACTATAAAGCTCTAGAGTCTCTTGATCCTTGATATAAATCCGATTTTGTTTTGCACCCAAATAGTTCCTTGAAATCCTTTTGGGAATACACTAAAAACATAGAATGGACAAATAAAAAAAGAATGTCAGTACGAAAATTCTTAACCAAAACATCAAAATCACCTATAAGAAATTAATTGGCACCGATCATCTCACCAATGAATTTCTTCCCCCAACAAGTGCATCAATCACGCACACCTCCCATGAATCTTGCTCCAGATTTTAATCTGGATACTGAGCCTCAAATGCCAAAAAAAATTCAATATAACCATCAACTAAACCATGAATTACATCTTCTTCAAGCACTTCAGCATTCTCATGAACCGTCGCAAGATAATAGGCGTACTCGGGATCAATATATTCTGGATCCAAGTAATCATCAGCATCCAAGACATTATTCATCATTGAAAATTAGAAACCAGGAGCTGAATTGATAAAACCAATATTACGTCCTTATAATGCACGGTTAGCTGGATTACGTCCTTATAACCCACACTAACATTACGTCCTTATAACCCACACTAACCCTAAAAAATTAACAGTTAGCTGGATCCATCATGGGCCAACATACCTGACCCCAGAAGCCCACTTTTAAAAGACTGGAGAAACAAAAAAGGCAAGATCATCATAAAAAGTCCAAAACACATGAGAAAGTGTGAACTTGTGGAGGTTCCCTTAGGAAACTAGAGGAGTATTCCTTTTCAAGGAGTATAACTCTGCAAGAGCCAGTGGGAGTGATGTAGAACTTGAATTAAGTCAAGTACCACAAAATACATGTTTCTCTAAGAATGGAACATGAACTGATTCAACAAAGGGTTGTTGGTAAATTGCTAGTTCGAGTAGCACAGGATCTAGATGAGTCTGATATGTCATATCACTAGGATGAGAAACATGATTTTGTCATGATTCAACAAGGTGATATGATGCTCATGGAAGATGAGCACCTGGCTTACTAGAAGGTCGCAAATGACCTGATTTTAGGCATTGTCTTGTGGCTGATCCCGGTAGCTAGACGTTGTTTCGTTGTTTTGGGTGTGTTCAGTCGGGCAGTAGTATGCTGTCTGTGTACAACATATATGCAGTCTGTTGGGTTTTTTCTGTTGGTAGTTTGCGCTTTCTGTTTTGGTCGCGGCTGTGTAGTTTGTTTTTTGGTGGTTTTTCTGTTATTGTCCCTACTGTGTTCAGGTTTCAGGCCCTGTCGGTGCTAGACAGCAGCTGGTCCGGTTGTGTAACACCCTGTTTTCCCAACAATGTAAATAATACATTTAAATCAGAGTATTCAACGTAAAACGGAATGTCACACTACATTTCAACTATAAATAGCATAAAGTTACTATTTATTAAATCAACCTTGTCAAAACTCAATTAACATCGCAGCGGAAAATTTAATTCTTAATTCAACAACTTTGACACTACGGCCTCAACATAACAACATTAATGAAAATCCTGATTTCAAAAGGTTCAACAAGATAGTTTCCAAAAATAATACGCAACAGTGGAAACATAGCAAAAATCCTCATCCCGTTACGTATCAGAGCAACCCTAAGACGACGCACGAGAGGGACAACTCACATCAGCAGCTAGTCCTGGCTATCTGCACGTTACCCACGTAGAGGCAACATTCAAACAGAAGGGGTGAGATTTCACATTCAATAATAATAAGCATATAATTCATCAACGGAAGTTAACAACATAAACAACAATAATACTTCACATATGCTTCATTTATTTCTACTTGGCATTAAATCAACGACAACAATTCAACAAACTCGACGACGACAACACGACATCAACGACGATGCAACGACACAACAACAACTTGACTATGCAGTATGCATGTGGTACCAATCAACATGTTAGAGCATAGGCTCTCAATTCAACGTGTAGAGCAATGGCTCTTAAAATCAACGTGTGGAGCATGAACTCCTAAATCAATGTGTAGAGCATAAGCTCTCAAATCAACGTGGTTTGAATGATTAACGTTCAACAGGGCATGAGCCCCCAACTTTATATGAGTATGCATGGACTCAACAACCTATTCAACATCAACGTACAACTTCAACGACTTGACGACATCAACGACAACGAGATCACAACAACGACTCCACAATATAATTTCATAGTATTCATCATCTATAAGCAACATCATATAATCATCATATTAATTCAACAAATGCATTCATATAGCAATTCATCATTGGGTTCATTCATAAAACAATTCATAACTCAAATCATACATGTTAATCAAAGCCTTTTTGAAACTGACAATATTACCTAAGACTCTCATGTACACACCAACGACTAATCCAAAACAGAAACACATGGAAACGACACAAGAACATGAAAAAGGTGCATTGCTACTGAACAACTCGCCTCGCGGGCGGGCTTACTCGCAGTGGCGAGCTAAAGGCGAGCAAACACTGCTCTTTGCTACACATTTGTTCGCCGTGGCGAGTGGATGGTGAGCAAACACTGCTCTCTGTTACACTTAGTTCGTTGTGGCGAGCAGACTACTCGCTGTGGCGAGTTATGACAGGTTTCTGTCGGGAAGTGCGATTTTTCACCCCAAAACCCAATTTTCATTCAACCCAATCCCAAATTTGATAGGAAACTCAACCTGTGATGATTCTATAATCTGAACATCTATTATACACAATTCTATGGACTTTCTGCACTTATTAACAACCAAATTCTACATGTTCTACGATCAATTCTAGTTTCAAACCCGAATCCTCAAATTCACAAGAACAACAACAAAAGATTAGAGAATGTTAGTCTCACCCTTACCTTAGATTGGTGATTTGCAAGACTCTACAAGTTCTCCCTTCTCTTGGTTCTCTTCTCCTCTTTCTCCCAAATACTTTTTGTAAAACCTAATTTGTGTCTGACTCTTGCTTTCCTTTATATCTTAACAGCTTTTCTACTTAACACCACCTAATTCTAATTAATTATAATTCAGCCCCTCTACAAGCCTTATTATTTTAATTTCCAACCCATCCTACTAAATAATAAAATAAAGCCACTTAATAAAATATTAATACACACAACACGGCACTTATCAACATAATTCAACATAAATCATATAAAAGACTCTAAACTCAACTAAAATAATCAAATAAATAAATAGAGCGTTACAAGTTGCGTTTTTGTAGTGGATCGGTGTTGTCATTGGTGGTTGTCTGGTTATTTTGGTGGCATTATGTTGGTGGTTTTTCTTTTAGTCTTTGTTCTGTTATAGACTTAGGCTTTAGGGGATTTTTTATTGAGTTATATCTTGGTGGAGAGGTGCTTCTTGTTATGGCTCTCTTTCTTTGTACTCTTTTTCCTCCTACACGGGTTTTGTACTCCTTATGCTAACCTTGCTTAATAATATTTTGCTGTTTCAAAAAAAAAAAAATATGAGGACCTTTGTATCATGCACACCAAGCCGCATGAGGGGGTTCCATGTAAACTTCTTCCTTTAGATCACCATGAAGAAATGTTGTTGACTTTATTATCAGTTTAAAAATATGAAAATAAACAAAATCGATTACATTAATTTTTTTTCAATGATTTTGTTAATAACAAAATCATGTAAAAATTTTAAACAAAAAATAATGTTAAGAACTTTTTGAAAATACCTTATCTTTATATTTATTTGCCTTAGGCCTCGTAATATATAGCATTGCTTTGAATTATTAGAAAAAAGAAGTTAACTAACGTGTATTTTTTTTTTTTTGGTCAGAACTAACGTGTATTTTAAAATCTAAAGTGGTGTTTTCTTTTACCACCTTATTAAGATTATTGTTTGATTAAGCATGCTACCCTTTTTCCCCCTTTTTCATCAGCGGTGTTTACAAAAGATTGAAACCTATCCGTGTTAAATTTTTGTTTTCTATTGGTAATTAAGTTGTAAATAACACATAAAACTTACACACATAACTATAAGATTTTTTATTCGAACTTGAATAAATATATTCAACCTTACAATAACGGCGTTGTTATAGACGGGTAGCACTTGGGTGACATCGTGGTTGGTGACATTGTGACATTGGTCAACCACAATGTCACAAGTGTCTTTCTTCTTTCTCTTTCATAACTATAAGATTTTTGTTTTTTTGTACACTTGTGACATTGTGGTTGATCAATGTCGCCAACCACAATGTCACCCCTTATGGACTCTGTTACTATATAGTGTATAGGCTATTAGAAGAAATAAAATATATACAAACTATTAAATTCAATTGTATTAAAAATGAGATGTACACAAACTATTAAATTCAATTGTATTAAAATTGAGAAAATGAATTTTATATGGGTTTAGATGACTTAATTAATAATTAGTCGTAAGCAAGAGAGTAACTAATTAATAATAAACTACCCGCTCAATCCTTAATCTTTGATTCTTTAACTCATTCAATAAAAATAACATTTATTCAATGCACACTTTTATTTTTATATGGGTGCAAATGAAAATATCATTAAGTTTTTTGATAATCAAAAGAAAAATTATTCAACGGAGTATAAGGGGTACTCAAACCCATTACAACCAAACTAAGGTTCAACTAACAACAACGAAAACTTAAATAATCACTCAAAATTCAAGCAAAACATTGAATTTATCAACTATCAAGTTGTATCAACCAACCAGAAAAATAGGACGCACATTTTAGTTCCCCTTTCCCACCAAACCAATGTCAAGACAAAAAATTTGTTTTAAACAAAATCTCATGCTACTTGCTGCCCCGTCATTAAAATTGAGTTATTCCTTTTTTACCACAAATCCACAATGATCATAACACTCAAAACCAAAACATATGCTTCCATGTCCTCGATTGTTTCTCTTTAAAGAGGCATCAATGATGAGCAAACTAATACGAACATGTCTTCTTTCATATGGTTACAAGAAAGTGATAGTAATATAACATTTGATTTTCATCATTGATTGACCAATCCCATTCAGCTTTTTACCATGATTCCTAGTTAAGTCTTTTGTATTAAGATGGTAACAGTTTTGGCCCATTGTTAGTTGATTGTAACTCATGTAACTTTTATTGAGTCCTAGCCTAACACTTTTTGTATCGATGTGGAGCTATGTTGTATAACTAGTGTGAGACCCGTGTCGATGCCACGGGTTCAAAAACAATTGTAGCGATCGTCGATTAATCAAGCAACTAAACAACAAACATGAATATTAATCACAATTGCACATAATATAGAAGATAAACAAAAAAAAAAGGTCTACGAATACCAAGAAAAAAAGGGTCTACGACTCAGTGCAGTTACAAAAAATAATGAATGTGAAAGATCAGTTCAATGAACACTGGAACGAATAACATAGAAAAAAAAATTAAAATGTACAAATAACAGAGAAG
>Ga0315914_1007983_pt1 | contig 14378 bp, 8 predicted proteins | sample MpolenodulesMG_FD_203920 | JGI IMG/M metagenome (GOLD analysis project Ga0315914, IMG submission 203920) | Medicago polymorpha root nodule microbial communities from Los Angeles, California, United States - elongated nodules | ecosystem: Host-associated > Plants > Roots > Nodule | place: USA...
GAAGTTCATTCATTTAATGATGTATATGGTTCATAATATGGACCACATAAATGAATGAACTTAAAAAGTGAATTTTGCTTATATTTAGAAACAGAGGGAGTATTATTTAGAGACGGAAGTAGTAATTATTACTACCTCCGTCCCTATATATAAGACCCTTTTGCTAAAATAAAGAAAATTAAGAAAGTAGATATTTGTATTAAAATTGTTTATAATCACTATTGTTTTTACAATTTTATCCTTAAGAGAAAGAATTATTTTATGTTTTCTATATGCTATTTATTGCTGATTGAAGAAAAAAGATGTATAATAAATAAGGACATGTATGTAAAAAAATAATTAATGTAGTTGGAAATAGCAAAACGGTCTTATAAAAAGGGACAAAAAAAACTCTCAAAAAGGTCTTATAATTAAGGGCGGAGGTAGTACAATTCTCAATAGAACTCACCTGATGAAGAAAAAGTATATTGATCCATGACTGAATTGTTATAGAATTGTAGTTATATAAAAAAGTACAATTAAACTTATATAGTCGATGAGAATTGAGAACAACTAACTAGTCTAGTTAACTAGTTAGTCTAACTAATACTAAAAATTGATCTAAGAGTAATGTTATGAACAATTATTTTACCAGACTCTTTAAAATTCACAATCTTATTGGATAAAATACATGTTAGTCACAACACCATTTTAAAAACGGGTCTCACATAAAGTATTGCGACTCATATGTATTTGATGTTAAATAATAAAATAATTTAATTATGTCACGGTTGAATTTATTTCTATTGAATTTTCGTTTTTACAATTTAAAGATACATTATTAGTTAAAATTTAATAAACTATATAAATGTTGTGGTTATTTATTATTCTTTTTCTTCTAAATTCATAATTCCTCGTGAACAATGGAAATTTTGTAGCTCTTAATTCTTATATGTTGTTTATTGAATTTAATTTCATTCTCAAATGTTATCTTTGTAAGATGAGACAATGTCAAAACACATATATGCATTCATCAATCCGTAAAACATGACAATGCAAGACTAATCTTCACTCATTTGGAAACCAAGTAAAGACTGGCCAACACATTTTTTAGCTCTGCGAGAATCAAACCTTGGGAAACTAGGTCGACCTTGCGAGTCAAAGTCACTATCTTATTGGATAAAATACATGTGAGTCACAACACTATTTTGAAAACAGGTCTCCCATAAAGTATTGCGATTCATATGTATTTAATGTTAAATAATAAAATAATTTAATTCTGTCACGATCGAATTCATTTCTTTTGAATTTTGGTTTTTACAATTTAAAGATACATTATTAGTTAAAATTTGATAACCTATATAAATGTTGTGGTTATTTGTTATTCTTTTTCTTCTAAATTCATAATTCTTCGTGAACGATGGAAATTTTGTAGCTCTTAATTCTTATATATTGTTTATTGAACTTAATTTCACTCTCAAAAGTTATCTTTGTAAGATGAGACGATGTCAAAATACATATATGCATTCATCAATGTAGAAGTTCAATACTACTTTAATACCCATAAAGTGTCTCCATACTCACAAGGTAAGACTAATCTCCACTTATCTCGGAACCAAGTAAAGACTAGCCAACACATTTCTTAGCTCTGCGAGAATCAAACCTTGGAAAACTAGGTCGACCTCGCTAGTCAAAATTTCCTTGATTATTTAACTATTGAGGTGGTAACATTAGTTGGATTCATGTTCTTTGGAGAGTGTGATTTTTCATTGACTTTTTTTATGCAAGATTTATCATTAGACTTAGACATAAAAGTTTTTTAATTTAGTACTTCTTTAGTTTTTAATGCTTTATTGGTAGATGCTTCCTCAGTTAATTTTACTATAAATTTTTAGTTTGTTTTTCCTTGAGGCCTAGCCTTTTTTTATTGAACAAGAAAAAAAAATCCAACCAACGGTTTAGGACACACAAATGCGAATAGAGGAAGGAAACATTCACATGAAATATGTGATTACTGGTAATGTAATACAGCAAATCGTATTTTATTATCAACAGCAAAAAATTGACAGCTAATTTAAAGCAAAAAATAATGAACATCACGACAACAAATTATTCCTAATGACCCCAAAATTAAATAACACCAAGAATAAAGAATGCAAACTAAAAAACCATCAGTTTACATACATCTAATTCTACAATGCCCAAGTAACGTAAGTCTTGCATCATGCGCAAATTAACTTTCACTATTTGATCAATAAAACATACTATTAGACTTATTGATCCAATAATAAAAAATAATCTTGTGCATGATACAAAACTATCTTACTTGTGCATATTAAACAAAGCTCACAATCGTATATACACACATTTACAAGAAATCATTAATGTCCAAAGTACTCTCTGGAATTTCGAACTTGAATATGTCACTGCAATATGTATCCCTCTCTTCCTCTGTGCAGCTATTCACATATGTTGGTGATGGTGTTGGTGTCATCGATAAAGGCGTAGTCGATATAACCGATTCATATCCCATACTGTTTTTGTTTCCATCATTATTTAGGCAATGAAACAATTCTGAATATTGTTTCGAAATCAAATCCTCTCCAAAATAACAAGGATTTGTATTTTCAGCTGAACTTGAACAACTCATGTTTCCTAATAAGCCATTATTCACATTGTGAGTTTGAGTTGGTATTTGAAATTGATCTTGATTGTAAACTTGATTTTGCACTTGTTGTTGAGTGCCATTAGCAGCATTATTGATTTGTTGTTGATTCTGTGAAACCAAATTTATGTTGTTGTTTAATAATGTGGCCGTTGCGGCTAGCTTTAACAAATCAGGGTTCATCAAAGCTTGAGCACCACCTAATAAGTTCAGAAATGATGGGTTCATTGGGTTGTTTCCTCCTAATAAAGCTGATCTGAGAATATTAACGGAGGACATGTCAAATAGATGATCGAGACGTGGAGTATGAGTAACAGGATCAATTCCACTTCGAAGTAATCTTTTCCTAATGTGTGTGTTCCAGTAGTTCTTTATTTCATTGTCTGTTCTTCCGGGTAATCTAGCAGCTATAGCAGACCACCTATAATGTTCATGGTAAACAATAAAAAAACACTTAGCATAAAGTCTTTAAACGACAAAAACAATTAATTAAAGCTTTTTCACACTAGAAAATTGGTTAAATACATGGATGAGAAGTTAATCTTGTATTTTTATTTTACATAAAAAAAAAATTAGGACAAGTGAGACTAAGGAGAATTATTAACCTCTACAAGGTTAATGGTAAAATTAATGTACTGATCATCTGCAGCGGCCGCACAGAATCCTTAGATTTAGAGATATCTCTAAATCTAAGAACCTGAGCGGTGCTGCATCATGCAGCCGCTGAAGAGAATCCAAATCGATATATTTTCTTCCGATTAGAAAAATTTAAGACGCTTTCATTCCAATTAAAATTTGATGGACACACGTACTTGTTTCCCAAGACACTGTGGAGCTGAATAATACTCTCTTCTTCTTCAAAGGAGAACCTTCCTCTCTTGATATCAGGTCTCAAATAGTTTGTCCATCGAAGACGACAACTCTTGCCACACCTTTGAAGACCTGTAATAATATTCAAGCAAAACAAGTTCATTAGAAACTAATTACAGTACATTAAAGAAGAAGTAAGTAATTAAATTAAATTGATATAATTGGTACCAGCATTTTTGGGGAGGTTGCGCCAATTTCCAGGTCCATGAGTATTAATGTAGTTGATAAGCATGAGATCTTCTTCTTGTGTCCATGGACCTTTTTTGAGTCCACTTTTATCACAACAAGGTGTTCTTCCCATATTTCACAAAGCTAGAATATGAATATTTTTATGAATTTCAAAAGGTATAGTTGAAAAGTGCACTCTAAGAAACCAAAAATAGAAAGAGGAAAGTAAACTTTTTGTTTGTTCTCTAAAGTAAAGTAAGATGACCTTGTTTTTATAGACAGAAGAAATGAAGGCTATATGTTTGAAGTCAAAAGGATTTGGTGCCGTCCATATGCAACGTATTTCAACAATCTATACACAATATGATCTTGTACTTTACATTATCAATGATGCACATTTTTGTATTTTATTTGATAATATATGCATGGTATATACGTATGCAATACTTGCATACAGTATATTGAACAATATGGACCCCCCAAAGACACATTAACGAAGTGATACAGCATCAAAACTGAATAAAGTGTTTTTTTAAATTAAAAAGTGGGTAGTATAATTTGAATTATTTTTTATGTCCGTGAAAGAAGAATATTTCATGTGATAATTCCAAGAGCCTTGAATTATTTAAAACCACAAAAAGGGCCTTTTCACTTACTCTGTTGAAACATAATTAATTTACACTAGCTACATGGAAAAAAAGTTAATTATATAATTATTGTGGTGCATCATGGCTTACATATGATAATGGCACATTTTGAAAGCCACCAATATATGAAAAATCCACAAAATAAAATCTTTACAAAGTAAAAGCACAAGTGCACAACCACACAAAAAAAAATATATAACTCATAAATTTATCGTGGTTCGACACTTCATACACAATCTCAACAAAAATATTTTATTACTCAACCTGTAATTTTTTATAAGAGAAAGTTGCAAACTCTCGTATAATTTATGCATTGACAAAATTGCAGACTCTGAACTCTCACACAATTACAACTTTTATAAGGACAAAATTGCAAACCTCTCAATTACATTTTTTGCATGGAAAAATTGCAAACCCAGATCTGATACAAACCATCATACACCCAAGAGATTAGAGATGTTGTGGTGAAGAAAACTTAAACTAACCATTCATATTTATAATAACACTTTGCCCCTTTTTTCTTTACACCAATAAATATGAGACTTGGATGAGTACCCACTTTAACCCAACACCTTGGTCATGGAAATTTTAATAAAATCGACAACGAATTATAAGATTGGGAAGGGTATAGAAAGAAATTGTAAAAAGCATGAATTAATTGATGAAATTATGAAAAGTGATCTTTAAAAAAAATTGATAGAATGACTCAATTAAGAAAAATCGACAATTAGATTGATCCTATTGCTTAAACTTTCTAAATTGATTGTTATGAATTTGGCATCAAAATCACACCAATAAAACTATGATGTGTAGAGTAAAGGAAAGTAGTAACCAATATCAAAGTAACAACAAGCAACATCAACAATAACCAAGATCTAATATAGGAATCAAGTGAAAAGCACAAAACCACAAACAAAAGATAAAGAGAGAAGAGAAACAAACACACCAAGAAATGTTTACCAAGTTTGGTCCAACTTGACCTACTCCGGGGGAGAGATTGATCTCTCCAATCCACTATCAATGTATTCTTACAATGAGATACAAAAGGGTTACAAGAAATTAGCTTCAACAAGCTCACAAAGAACAAACTCTAATTTCTACCATTTTCCCAATCTCACCAATGAACAAGACACTCAATGATTTTCATTCACCCAAGGTGTTTACAAATGTTTCCCAACCCAAGAGAACCTCTCAAAAGAACCATAATCAAAGACCCTTAACCCTAAAGTTACCGCCTTTGATTTCCCAAGTTTTTCTCTCTTGAAGTTGTCTCAAAAACATGAAGAATGAAGCCTTAAATAGTGCTCAGACCCCGAGGCATCGTGCCACATTGTTCCTACATCGTGCCACATTTCCATCGTGTCACGTTGCCTCTGCATCGTGCCACGATTTTTCCAATGACAGCCTCCTAGAAACACACCCAAAATTGTGCCACAATTCCATGCTCCCGTGTCACGATTTTTTCCAGACTTCAACATCAATTTTGAGACACATTCTCAACATTGATAGTAGAGAATCATAAACTTCAACGATAATTAACTTTAATGGTGCCTTTCAACTCGGCCACATAAGTTTCTCGGACATATCTTGCTAGTTGATGCTTTAGAGGGTGACTGCCCTCGATCAAATTTGTTTTTCTTATGTAAAATATTGCTTGTTTGTCAATATGTAATCCAATGTATCGCACCCAATACAAATCATGTAGTTTTGTAACCTCCTTCACAATTACTAAAAATGTTTTGCTAACAATTGTCCTAAGAAAAAATGTTAAGAAAACAAAAATCGAAACTTTCATATTGAAAACAACAACTTTTAAACATTTAAAAAGTTGAATACATGTTTTCTTACCATTTTTTAAAAGAAAATTTCTATTTTAATTTTCTTAACAAGTACTCTAAATGTAGTCTTTAATATTTCCTAACTAAAAAAATATTTTCCTAATTAAAATTTTTGCCCTTTAAAAACAAATAGTAGTAAACAGTTTGAGTTCGTAGTCAATCAATTGCATCAGAGTTGTAGAGGGGTTGACCTTTTTAATCGAAAAACTGAAAATGATTAGGTTGACCTTGTAAGTTTTACATATGTCTCAAGGCAAGGATGGGCGGTAAAGGTTGTTCGGTTCCCATATCAAACATTTGGAAAAAATGGGCTATACACTTGTTTTTTTATGGTAGTAATTAGGATGGTTCAATTTTTATCCATTGTTCATTTGGATAGCATTTCAAAAAAAGTCATCTTCAAAATAGAAATGTATATTTCTAATTTAAAAATAATATAATTTTCATTTGTTAAACTTGAGAATAAATTATTTAGAAAAACAATTAAGATTAAGCATGTTTTTATTCACTTAAATTAAAGATTTTTCAACTTTACTTTTAATAATTTTTTCCAAAAATTTTAGTCTCTATCTTTTATAAATATAATGTTTTTTAATCCCAATTTAGGGAATAAAAGCGCACTCCATATTAAATTGCACATGTTTTAAATCTCTACGGAAACTTCTGACATACAAATTCAATTTTTATATTTGGACACTTTTAAATTTAATCCCTCACAAAATATCCTTTTTTATACTCGAATTCTCTTTAGGTTGCGCCATGTGCAAGTGCAACAAGACTCTTGACATATGGCCTCAAACTTAAAGAGGTCTTAAAATTCGAAAGAAAAAAAAGTAAAAAATATGTACATATGGACAAAATCTATCATTAAATGTCATTTTTCTGTAGGTAAAAGTTCGGAAGACAACGTTTTTGCTAATGTTGTAATTAATGTTGCATTTAAAATTGATTTTGATAAGTTGTAAAAAAAAATTAATTTTGATAATGATTAGTCATTTTGAGCTTATTTTTTAAAACGAGTCATTTATTTTAGGACGGAGAGAATGTAATTTTAAATTGGTATTTTTCTATAAAAAGGATTCTTTTATATTTTTCTATAAAGAGTTTCTCTTGGGCACTTGTTAGTTATATGTAAATAACCTTATATGTGAACACTCTACCAGTGTATATGGAATTAGTTAATAGTGTTTTGAAGTTTTTTTTCTTAAAGTGTAATTCACACACAATATATGTTTATAACATGGCCGTTCCCGATAATTTAGAGGCCTCGTTATAATTTCGACAATTTTCATTTAAAATGTATTGGAAAGAATTGAACACCACTTATAGTTAAAAACATCTACGTTGTAGTTAAATATATGAGAAATTGTTTAAACATGACTTTTACCTATAAATAAATAGACTTTTATCTATGAACAATGGTATAACCGTCAATAAAATTATTGTATTTCAAACTTTTACCTACGAAAAAACACATTTAGTGATGAATCTTGGCCGTAGGTACAAGTATTTTTTTCCTTTTTTTCAAATTTTGAAGCCCCTCTAAGTTTGAGGCCCTTGCACTTACACAACACTTGGTTTGTAAGTGAGAAATTGCATAGTCAAGCTCATATCAAATATCATTACAAATTTTTACTATCAGAGTTATATTTATATTTACATGTTGCATTGAATTTTAGAAACAACAAATGAATAACAACATGTTTTTTAACATTGAAAAATGAATGAACAAAGGAGTATATGTTTCACAAAAAAATTATACAAACTCACGTCCAAGAAGATTGGGGTTTATGATGTGTCAACCTGCTGCGTATGTTCGCGTTTCTGGACACATGTCCATTTTTAAGCGGACAAATTTTCTTGAAATGAAACTTTAAAACTAGGGCATATGACATGTGTTTCATTCTTATTCCACATATGAAGTCAACGATTCCCTTTACACTGTTCAAGTGTTCACATATAAGCTTTTGCATCAAACAATTTCAGGTTGCTTCTTCTATTTTAGCATCCGCAGCAATATATTCAAAAGCCATTGAAAATCAGGTGGCAAATTTCATCAACTCTTTATCTAACACTGTGTGATATATAAGTCAAATACTTTTTTAAGTTCATTATCACTTCTTAGCTTTTGTTTTTTTCTTCAAAAAATAAGTATTATATTACCTTTGAGATCTCAAACGATTGTTATTCCTGTTTTGTAAGTTACAACAAGCACAATTTCACTATGATGTCATCACTTTCAAGTTGTTGCTTGCTAAATGGGAAGTCCTTGTAGTAACTCACTGTAGACAAGCTGGTCTTTTTGCCACGTATATATGCAAAGAGAACAGTCCAGAAGAGGAATATATAATATAATTTATTTAATTTGTTGAGCTTAATAGTCTTTCATTCTTTCTGTCTATAACAGTTTTGCACTGGCAATAATTTTGTCTAACATTCAATAAAAGATCAATTTATTTTTTATTTTTTGGATTTGTATAACAAGTGTAATATGTTAAAGCAACTAAAAGTAGCAATTTTTTTTTATTAAAAACAACAATTATTTATCAAAAAGTTTTATATTTAATACAAAATGTATAAGTTGTAATGCAAAGTTATTATTTTAAAGTTTTTAACATGTGCAAATTTGCATATGATATAAAACCATTTTTTTTATCATAACATCAATTTTAAAATACCATTATAAGAGTGGGGTCATCTGACAAAATATTATAATAGTCATTTTCATCCATTAATTTGTAACGATTAGCCATAATAATCTCTAAATATAGCTAAACTACAAAATAGTCTCTGATTGTGTATTCTGTTAAACAAAATAGTCTCTAATGGTAAAATGATTCTTTTAACGCCATGGCCTTATAGCTCTTGGAGGGTTGAATTGTGGTCGGTTAACACATGGAGGGTTGAAACGGCAGGTAGGCATGAAATATGTAAATATTTCTTAATCGAAGATAGGAGCAATCGCTCCTTGCATAGACTAATTTAACTAATGTAGTACACATGTCAAAGATTATATTGTAATTTCGTTATACTAAGAGACTATTGTGTCTACTCGTTAAACATTCAAATATAATAATAACTATTTGCCGGATTTTATTGTATGTTAGGGTAAAATAGTTTTTTAGTGGCATTGCATACTTTCACTAATTTAGTTTGTGGTGTTGAACAATATAAAGATTTTGTAATTATTTATTAGATAATTTATTTAATTGACCTCCTTTTTATCCCATCAATTAATTGTTGGTTTTTTTTCCCTCTTCTCGGTCTCTTTTTTGTAAATAGAAGTAACTTTTCATTTGTTCATAGTTCATAAAAAAATTATAAGGTAGTTGTTAGTGTTTTTTTTCAATGGCTACTAAAAACTTTCTAAATTAAATAAAAATCCAATGTTTTTAGAATATTGGTAAAATTCCATATGTGATTCCTTAACTTAATTTTAGATAACGAGTCTTTTTTTTTTACGTCATTTTTCTCCTTTTGGCCTGTCGTATGATGAGTTTTCAAGTTTCAAATTTTAGATTCATATGCAAATTTGAGTGAAGAACCGTATATTTGAAGATCGAGTTCTCGTAGGGAAATTAAACAATGAAATTGAAGTTTGAAAATTCATATGCAAACGGATCAAATGAAGAAATATGCCATGGATCAAATCAAGTCAAATTAAGTTAAGAGATTATACAAATATAATTTTGCATTGAATATAATTAATGTTCAACTTGAAGTTTAAAATAGAATATATTGAAAAGTTAATATTCAACTAAAAAAGATTAAACAAAACAAATTTGAATATTGATGTTCCTTTTTATGTGTTAACCCTCCGACTCTGATGGAAAAGGGGACATGTTATTAATCCAGTGTTTGACCTTTGACCGAGAAGTAACTAAAGTCTGACCAATAATCATCCATCCATAAATCGAATCAAATTCTTCTGAACAATTTGTCTTTTGGTGGACCACATTAACCATTTGTGCCCAATTACTTAGTGAGGTTACGAAACTCTATTCGTTCCATGAAAAGCTTGTTGAGGAAAATATTTAGGCAGAAGTGGGTGAGGCATGAAAATTAATTTGAATACAAAGTTCTATCATGGAGATATCCAGGTTCGAATATGAAAAATCACCTTATTGCGCTAACAAAGTAGATGAATGGATTGAGGGAGTTGAGACCATAAAGGGTGAGGTTTAGAATTATTTCGAATCAAGATTTGCAATTAAAGACTCGACAATACCAAGTTTGAGCAACATTAATATTAGGCAGCTTTCTCTTGAAGATGATGATTTATTTCTTAGTATAGTCATCCATGGAAGAAATTGGGGATGATATTTGGAGCTGTGATGGGGACAAGAGCTAGGGTTCATACGGATTCAATTTTTCCGTTCATCAAGTGGAGCCTACAAGTCAATGAATGTTGGTTTAATTGAAAAGAGTTGAATCATTCATCAGCTTGTGAGTTCAACTTTTGTTGTCAAGGTGAGATCTTCTTTGTGGGTGACCTTTAAGTACCTTTGTATATATTTTTCGAGCCTTGAGGCATGTCCTTGCCCTAGTGAGCTTCCAGAGTTTTACATGAGTTTTCAAAGAAACTCGTTACTAGCAAAGGCGGTGATGAATTTACTCTTGGAATTAATACCAAAAGTAGATCATTCAAATGACTTATGAGGGTATAGACTCGTATATTTGGTGGATTATATTTACAATTCACCAAAAATTCTTGCTAATAAATTGAAAGAAGTGCAAGGGAAAGCTTTTTTTATTAGGGAAAAAAGATTTTATCAATAGCAATGACACTAATTACCATATTTTAATTAACTGTCTCATGTGGAATTTGAACTCTGACTCTTGAGGTTAGAAAGTCTAAGCTGACACGTATTAGAGGAGGCACAATAATTTTAAACAATAGGTTACATTTCTTCAAGGGAGACATTTGCTGGACAATGAAGTGGTGGTCAATTAGATCGTAGATTTGGCAAAAAGAAGGAAAGATATGTGTTTATTGTTAAAAATAGATTTCTAAAAGGCGTATGATTCAATACGTTGAGAATACTTAGACTTTATGTTTAATTAGACGAGATTCGAGCACCGTGTCTCATTTGGTCATATTTCTCTTTTTGACCGCTTCAGAAGGTTTTGCAAGTTTAGTCCCAAAGGTTTCTTTCAAACAAAAAAAAAAGTTTAATCTCAAAGGCAGTAGAAATTGACATTTCAAAAGATTCAAGGTATGTTAGTATTAGCAGTTACATTGCAACATATTATAATTTGCAGATGACTCCATTCTCTTGGAAGAAACATGAGATAATTTACAAAGCGCAAAGGAAATTGAGGAATTTTGAAATGGTTTCCGGTCCAAAAGTGAATTTCTACGAAAGTAAACTATATGAATTTTTTTTAAAAAATAAATAAAATTGAGGAGTTTTGAAATGGTTTCATGATTTTTTCTCTCCCATAACCTAGTTTCAGCCTTATTTTTATGACGTATATTATTCATTATTGATATGATCTTGTTAATTTGGATAAAAACCATGTTACAATTTTTTTTCTTTTCAATTTCATTGATCAAATGTAAATATATTCTTTCAAAATTCATTATTAATGATCTAAATCAACAATTCATATATTCACGTCACATGCAGGTTGGTAAAGTGGGTTCAGTTTGACGGGTCAAATTGTTTAACCCTTCATTTTAGACGGGATTAATTAAAATTGTAAACTCGACCACTCAAGTTTATCTATCATGTTTGAGCCGCAGAGAAAGTGGAGTGGTGAAGGGCTGGGGCGATTTGGCTCACGGGTCACTTACAATAAATTGTTATATTTTTTAGTTTATTTTGTTGATAAATTTGTTTTATTTGAGATAGATTAACCTATCTCGTTCATATTAAAGTATCTTATAGAATTTAGACTCGACTATACTTCATTTAATTAAAGGGGATTAAAGTGGTCCTAAATTCGACTGTTTATCGTTCTTGACTTTCAACTTAATTATTTTGAAGTGTAAACAATTAGTAACATGTAACAACTCATAGTGCTATGCTTTTTTAACATAACAACTTTATTTTTAAATTTTCAATTAGAATTTTTACGTTAACAAATGTTCTATTATATGTAAGTTGTTTTGTTTGTTTATTCATTTTTCTATTTTCCATAGTACCTTACAAGTCTAGGAGTCTAGTCAAGAGACCCTACACGTGTTTACACAGATCATCAATTCTACAACCTTAAGTTAAATTATAGGTCCATGTTGCTAAGAGGGGGGCTACTCTCTTTCCATATCTAGTCTAGTGATAATAGCTTAACCCTCTAATTTAATTCGAAGAGTTTAGCCTTGTGAACTCATCATAAACTTAAATCTTGTAATAAATAATAATTGTCCTTTTAAAAAATAACCATACGTTGAAATAATATATGCATGCATATTCCCTTGCGTTTCGTACATGGTTATCGTCTGTATCTAGTTTAGACCTATTCCACAAACAGAATCCCAGTGTTGTGGGAGGGCTGAATAACAGTCATGCGTCACCATATCTTATATATGTATTTTTAATTTTAATTTATGGATTTAATTATTTTAAGGTACACATCATACACATTGATCATCACATATTACCTTTTTTAGGCAATTACATTGAGCAAAATTGGAAGCTTGGTAGCGACTCGCATAATGATATTCTAAATACCAATTAATCTACCCATCTCTTAATTAATTAGTTGAATAATATATATCTTTACAATGTGAATGTTGTTATATATGTTATTGTTGTGTGGTTATCAAAACTCCAACAAACTTTGAATCTTTGCATGGCTTTGTTTCGTTATTATTTTTTGTTGTGTTAATGGTTGCGTAGAGTTGCATGGCTGAGCTACACGTTATATATACCTTGAAAGATTACATGATGATGACGCACTAATGTTTACTAATAGGGGACTTAATTAACAAATGTTAGGGAACTTAATTAACAAAAGAATGCAGTGTTGGCGCTTCAACAATTGCACACGTGTTACCATTAACTAATATATACACACAAAATACACTACTAAAAAAACAAAAATTAGTGCGGGATATTTAGTGAGGGAAAACGTGAAATCCCTCTCTAATTCCGTCACTAAATTTTGCGACCAAGGAATTTGTGAAGAATTTCATTTTTTCCGTCACTACTTCCCCTCGCTAATTTTGCTTTTTCTAGTAGTGATATAATCAGTCTTTTGGCAACAATTCGTTAATTTTTTAATATGAAGAGTATCCTATATACGTTAATTATCATTTTTATTTAATTTTCTAATATACGCAATTTAAATTGTCGAAGGAAAATTCTAGTGAAAGGACAAGGAAATAGTTCAAATGCCAATAACGTACTGGAGTTTTCAACTATGTATTTTGAAATTACAATATTTTTTCCCTTTTTTCCCTTCCAATTTGTGATTCTTAAAAGACGATTTTATCAGTTTCAACAACAAAAATTAAAAAAAGGCACTCTCATCATACTTAAGGATTTCTTCATTCGAACGTTAGAAAAAACGGTATTTTTTCATTGTCTAGATTGGTAAATTTAGAGGGGGTGTAGTTCTTAAGAAATCTGTTGAGAGTCACGTTTTTTTCAACTAATTAAAACTTGAAGATGGGCCGAAGCCCAAGATAAGACAAGGAAGATAAGATAATTTCTCGATTTCTGCTCTTCCCCCAGCACATTTTGCTCGCGCCCTGCAGCCATGCTCAAAATGCTCATGCGCTAGTTAATTAGCACAAGTGTAAAATAATGCGCAAGTTAAGTTGAGTGGCGTGAGTTAAGTAGCGCATAGTGGCTTTTTTTAAAAAAAAATTATTTACTATTTTCAAATTATTTTATTTACTTTATTCTAAAATATTTTATTTACTTTATTCTAAATTATTTGTTCAATTTATTCTAAATTTTTTATTTTCTAAATTATTTTTTCACTTTATTTTAAATTATTTATTTGCTCTCTAATTTATTTATGCATTTAAAATAAATTCGAAATTAAAAAATAAATTCTAATTTATTTGTGCACTTAAAATAAATTCGAAATTAGAAAATAAATTCGATTTTATTCTAATTCAATATTTATTCTAATTTATTTATTCATTAAATACAAAATTAGAAAATAAATTCAATTTTATTTATTCAATATTTATTTATTCAATATATAATCATAAACATAAAATAAATGCAAATATAATTACAAATAAAAAACAAAATT
>Ga0315914_1007985_pt1 | contig 14374 bp, 12 predicted proteins | sample MpolenodulesMG_FD_203920 | JGI IMG/M metagenome (GOLD analysis project Ga0315914, IMG submission 203920) | Medicago polymorpha root nodule microbial communities from Los Angeles, California, United States - elongated nodules | ecosystem: Host-associated > Plants > Roots > Nodule | place: USA...
TTCGTTTCTCATTTTACAACTTGAAAATAATTGAAACAATTGGACTAAAACCAAGTAAACAAACTCTAGGGCCTCAACTATGTATACACTTAGATCACATATGAGTGTAGTTGAATATACATGTGCATTTCACCGGCCGACTACGACAAAATCATCAAAATCACAAAGTTATGACAAGTTCATATCATTTCTCCCATATTACAAAACCAATTCATTTTCAAAACAAAACCAAGTTAGATCCATCACAACATAGGTTAAATACTCTTAAACACCTTAATTGAACCCCTTAACACTCAAGTTTTGAAGTTTGGAAACAAACCATAAGTTTCGGGTTGACTTGGAAATAGTTATGCTAAGTTTCCTTAAAATTTCTCCAAGACCTACTTGGAGTGTTTTCATCATAACTCAAAATATAAAACTCATTTTCAAGTCAAACCAAATCCACTAGAAAGCTAACACAATTATCTAAAACTTTCGTGTTTAAACTAAAAGCCAATTCAAAACAAAAATGTGTAAAAAAGATGCAAGAACGCGAAACAGGGGATGCTATCACTGCGCAGCTCGCCCCGGCGAGCAAATCACTCGCCATGGCGAGTTAGACAACTGTTGTACTCGCCATGGCAACCAAATTACTCTCCATGGCGAGTTATGACAGGTAGCTCTCGGGAAAAACCCATTTTTTCACTCCAAAATCCCAATTTTGACTTTCCAATGCCCAAATTTGATCCCAAAGTTTATCTAAACGTTTCTAAACATTAGAAGACACTCAAATCCATATAAAACTTGAACCAAAACATCATTTCAACAAAAATCACCATTTGACCCATTTTTCACGAAAACCTTCAAGAACAACACAAATTCCCTTCAAGCTCTATGGTTAAGATTACCCAAGGTTTCAATCATCAACAACAACTTCTCATAACAACAACAACAACAATCAGAAGTGAATTCATCAACAACAACATTATACTTCACCAATTTTGAGCAAAAACACAAATATACATATATACAAACTTGAGCATGTAAATTCATCATCAACAACTTAATTAACATCAAATTCAGATACCCAAACATTGCATCAAAACATAAGCACGAATTTCACCAATTAAATCCACAATAATCACTTTATACAAATAAGCACTTGTGGGTAGAAGTAGAAAAAGAGATTATACAAAAGATTATGAATGAAAACTAGCCCCCTTACCTCAATTCTTCACAATTTTAAGATAAGACTTCACTTTAGCTCAAATCCCTTGATTCTCTACCCTCTTCTTATACTCCTTGTTCTTCTCTCTTCAAAACCCTTTTCTTCTCTTCTAGCACCTTCTCTCTCTACCTCTCTCAAAAACTCATGAAATGATTGTGTAACCCTATTTTCTTTAATGACCAATGCTTATATAGTCTCTACACAATTGGGCTTAACCCTCTTAATGTCTTAATGGGCTCACAACACTTATAAACTAACTCTCAAAGTTTCTATCCACTAATGGTTAAAAGTTATCGAATAATTACCGGTTCAAAACTAATTACCACTACCAAATAGTAACTTAGTAAAAATAATGGTTCTCACTTGAAACACTAAAAATAACCCTCACCATGAAATTACTAATTTACCCTTGCTCAAAAAATGACCAAAATACCCCTGAGTCTAAAATGACTAGAATACCCTTCTAACACCGAAATCCACTAATCCTAACCCAAAATACACACAGAGGCAATTAATCACATATAAGCACAAATAAACACACATAAATAAATAATAGAATAAATCTAACGAAAATCGGGCTGTTACATCTTGCACATAGTTCAATTGGTAAATTACGTCCTCTAGTGTCTAAAGGTTATTTAGGATCTGTCACTAATGAGTCTTTTGATTGTACTGCTTGTCAAAGTGCTAAATAACCTGCTTTATCTTTTCATAAAAGTACATCTATTTCAGCTTCACCATTTGATCTAGTGCATTCTGATATTTGGGGTCCTGCTCCCACACCTACTATGGGAGGTGCTCAGTATTTTCTTCTCTTTATTGATGACTATTCTCGTTTCACATGGATATATATGATGAAAAATAGACACGAGCTTCCTCAAATTTACATCAATTTTGCCAAAATGATTCAAACACAATTTTCTAAAGTCATTAAAGTTTTCCGACGAGATAATGCCATGGAATATCGTGATTCTAAACTCTTGTCTTTTCTTAGTGAGCAGGCTACATTGTCTGAATTTTCTTGTCCATACACATCTCAACAAAATGGTCGCGTTGAGAGAAAACATCGTCACATTCTTGACTCAGTCTGTGCCATGCTTATCTCAGCCTCTTGTCCAGAACGCGCTTGGGGTGAAGCTGCTCTTACTGTTGTCCATATAATTAATCGTCTCCCTTCCTCTGTCCTTGGTAATGTCTCTCTTTTGAGCGTCTTTATTCCACTACACCAGATTATAAATCACTTAAGGTGTTTGGTTGTGTGTGTTTTGTCCTCCTTCAGCCCCATGAATATAGTAAACTTGAGCCTCGTGCTCGTCTGTGTTTTTTTTTTGGTATGGCACTGAACACAAAGGTTATCGATGTTGGGATCCAATATCCCATCGTATCTGCATCTCTCGTCATGTTGTCTTTTGGGAACATATAATGTCCTCTTCCTTATCAAAGTTTAAGTCTATCCCGTCTACTTCCACTCCTCTCTTTACTAACCCTGATGTCGACCTTTTTCCTAGTGACACACATGAAGGTTCTGAGACATATGCAGGTTCTTCTAGTGAGCTTCCAACCCCTTCCGATGTTCAATCCACTTCTAATGATGTTGTTCCAATCGTTGATCCTGAACCTCCCACCATTGAGCTTCCTCCGAGGGTAAGAAATCCACCTACTTATCTTCGTGATTACCATTGTTATTCCATTATGCTTCACCATCATGAACCACAATCCTATAAGGAAGCCTCCACAGATCCTCATTGGAAGCAAGCTATGCAGGAAGAATTACAGGCATTGGAGAAAACCCACACATGGGACCTTGTTGATCCTCCTTCTGATAAGACTCTTGTAGGATGAAAATGGGTGTACAAAATAAAGACTCTTTCTGATGGATCAATCGAGCGTTACAAAGCTCGTCTTGTAGCAAAAGGGTTCGCTCAAGAGTATGGAATTGATTATGAAGAAACATTTTCCCCTGTTGCCCGCATCAACTCTGTTCGAACTCTTCTTGCCATTGATGTCACTCGCAAATGGAAACTCACTCAAATGGATGTTAAAAATACCTTTTTCAATGGTGAGTTAGAAGAAGAGGTTTACACGCGTCCTCCTCCAGGATATACATGTCAGGAAAACAAAGTATGTCGACTTCGTAAAGCTCTTTATGGTCTCAAACAAGCCCCTAGAGCTTGGTTTGCTAAATTTCACAAGACTATCACTCAGTTGAATTTCTCTTCCAGTGCTCATGACTCTGCTCTTTTTACTCGAAAAACTGAAAATGGCACATTTATCTTGCTTCTTTATGTCGATGACATGATTATCACTAGTGATGACTCCATTGGAATTAAAGAGCTCAAGCAATTCTTATGTCAACATTTTGGGATGAAGGATCTTGGACCAATATTAACTTACTTTTTAGGGCTTGAAGTATTATTTTTTAGAGATGGCTTGTTTCTCTCACAAGCTAAGTATGCTTCTGATCTTGTCTCTAAAGCAGGTCTCACTGATTGTAAGATCGAACACACTCCTCTTGAACCCAATGTTAGATTTACTCCTCAAGATGGTTCTTTACTTAATGATGCTACTCTTTACCGGAAACTCGTAGATAGTCTGATATACCTCACTGTTACTCAGCCGGATATTTCATATGTTGTTCATACGGTTAGTTAATTCATGACTTCTCCACGTACCACACATTATGCAGCTGTCCTTCGGATTATTCGATATATTAAGGGTACCTTATTTTATGGTCTTCATTACTCAACTACATCCCCATTAATTCTTAGAGCCTACTCTGATGTTGATTGGGCCGGTGATCCTAGTGATCGTCGTTCCACCACTGGTTTTTGTATTTTTCTTGGAGATTCTCTTATATCTTGGCGTAGTAAGAAACAAACCTTGGTGGCGCACTCTAGCACCGAAGCTGAATATCATGCTCTTGCTGATACTACTTCTGAGATATTGTGGCTTCGTTGACTTCTTGCTGATTTAGAGACATCACAGTCTTTACCAACTGATCTATATTGTGATAATCGCAGTGCCATTCAAATTGCCCACAATGATATTTTCCATGAGCGAACCAAACATATTGAAATTGATTGTCACTTCATTCGTCAACATCTTCTCCATGGTGAACTTCATCTTATCTCCATTGGCACGCTTGACCAGCCGGCTGATTTGTTCACAAAACCTCATTCTCCAGGACGTTTCCGCACCTTAGTGTCCAAACTCAAGTTGATTGAAGCTCCACCACTTGAGTTTGAGGGGGGATGTTAAGATATATTATGATTCTCCATTTATTGTAATTATATTGTAATTATGCTAGGAATAATCAGTATTTATGTGTAATTATTTTTTGTGTTTATTTGTCTCCTATCCTATAATATAAATATGACAACCTACTTGTACTTAGACACACAATGAAATACAAATGTTCTTTTATATCTTTCTGAGTTTCTACGATGATCTTTAGATCTCTTAGTTCCTAGTTTTATGATTATGAATTGATAATGTTTCTTCGGATAATCTATCTTTAGCAATGATTGTGAATTTATAATGTTTCTTCGGGTAATTTGTAACAAAGGTAGATAATGATTCTCCGATATTTGTATTTGTTTCAGGACTTGATTAAAATTTATTGACAAAGTAAAAGGATTTTTTTTTAAGGGACAGGTAAAAGAAACCTGTTAGACCTATTATTAATAGCATTATTAGAGGTGATAAAAACAGAAACTAGCACGAGTAGTTTCTGGATAGTTATTCATTCTTTCATCGGTAGCGCTAGCAAATTCCTTTCACGAATATATCACAAGTGCGAAGAAAAATTATATATACACGCATCAATTTCCTCTATGTATGTAGTATAATTAATTGCATTTTAAAAATATATATATATATATATATATATATATATATATATATATATATATAATATAAGGGTTAAATATGTTTTTGAAATATACCAAATTTTCGTTTTAGTCCCTCTAAAATTTTCATTCAACTTTTAGTTCCTATAAAATTTTCAATCACTACTTTTGGTTCTTACTTTAAAGTTATTTTTTGTATTTTTTAATGAAATCATGCATAAATGTGTAGAATATTTTTTGCATTTACATAATTTTTTTTACAAAAGATAAATTAAATAAAAAATTTTAACCTTTAAAAATATAAAAATTCATATTTAATTAATGTTTTTACAAAAGATAAATATTTAAAAAATTATATATTTTTTTACATAAATTCTTATAATATTATGAATTTTTATGCAAAATTTTATTAAAAAATATGAATTCTACATATGTGTTTACTTTAAAAGAGGGATCAAAAGCGAAGATGGTATATAATGTGAAAAACTTTTTTAGAGGGACTAAAACAAAAAGTTAACATATTTGTAGGGATAAAAACATATTTAACCCTATATATAATGAATTGTTTTTTTTCTTCTGTTGATACAATAATGAACTGGGGCTTCATTGATTTCTATTAAGTAAGCTTTTATGATTAATCATGCATATTTGGATGACTTTCTTTTTAATATATACCAAACTACAATGTATTTTTTAGATGAGTGTATTGAATTAGGATTCTAAGAGATTTTAAATGAATAAAAAGATTAATAAAATTTGATGATTTGATTCGAGTTTCAGATGATCGATTTTGAAGTGAATGGATTAAAATTAGGTGAAATGGATATCCAAACTAATGAAAGTTGGATTTGACATCTTTGGTTCGGTCTCGATTCAAACATAGAAAAAAACTAAACCAATTTAATTGTTTTGAGTTGGATATTGAGATTCGTTGAGTTTCTATTAGTTATAATTTTCTTTTAGGATTTTGTTTCGGTACACCTTAAAGTTATACATAGTTTGGGAATTAAGGTCAAGAGTGGTTTGTATATATACATCATCTACACTCCTTCCAATGATTCGTCTTTTACAAAAGATAAAAGCGTGATGACTCACACCTAAATCGTACAATACCTCATAAAGTTATGTGACGTACTTAACGGTGGAAAGGGAGAGATTCTTCAAGGCTCTCGAATCCTTTGAAGGATTCGTGTCTTTAGTTCTGTGTAACCAAGCATGTGGTTGCCTTGGGAAGCAATATTACAACACATGAATGACTACAATAAAATTAACAAAAAAGTTACAATAGCTTCTCATTTTGTGGTCGACAAAAATATTAGATGGACACCTCCCTTTACTGGTTGGGTTAAGCTCAACATTGATGGAGTAGTCAAAAGGTTTCAAAAATTTGGCTGTGGAGGTCTTTTGCGAGGTGGAGATACTTTTGTGGCTTTTCAAAATTTATTGGAGTTTGTAGTGTTTACATAGTTGATCTTTGATGTGTTTTGAACTTTGAAGGATTAAAGTTGGCTTGCGATCATGAATTTGGTAGAATGGAGCTTCATGTTGACTTTTGTGTGTTGGTCAACTCCTTAAATAATAAGACAATGGGTAGTGTTTGTGGGGCGATACTTTTGCAACAAATTCATATGTTGCTAAAGATGGATTGAAAAGTTAGAGGTTGTCACTCTTACTGGAAAGCTAATAATTGTGTGGATGCTTTATCAAAAATAAGATGGAATGGAAGTGGACCTTTGATTATCTATGAGCTATGTGTGACTCAAGTTAGACATATCTTGTTAGTTGATATTGTTATAGTGTCTACTCCTCTATTGATTAAAATGCAATTTTCTTTTGTTTTGCGCTTCAACCCTCTAATGATAAAAAAAAAGAAAAAAGTATGTCATTTTATTTTCTATCTCTGGTTGGGAATCTTTCTCCATAGACTATTCAATAATAAATACTCCCTCAATCTCAGCAAGTCTTATATGCAAATAATTACAACAACCAAAAAAAAATTAAAAGATAAATAAATAAATTATATCATTAAACTATTTTCTCTATCAAAAAATTTTAATTGTGTAAGTGAGTCCAGTTTTTTTTTACTTTGTGATTGTGTCGAGGCAAGTAGGGGTGGGAACAGGCCAGACCGTCCGACAAGGGCCTACAACCTAGCCTATTTAAAGCCTAACTCGACTCAGTTCGTTTATTAATAAGGCCAGACTCAAGCTTTTTATAAGGCCTATTTAATTAAACAGGTCAGGCTAAGGCTTGCAAAAAAGCCTATTAAACCCGTCAGGCCGACCTATTAAGCTTTTTATATATAATATATATTCCATTATTGATATTTTTGAAGTTTTTTTCATAACCACAAGCCTACATATGTTTGGTTATTTAGTAGCTGATATATCGGTGTTATTAGACCTTCCTAAGAATTCATTATTTAGTAGCAAATATATTTGTGTGCTTTAGGCCTTAATAAGTTTTGACCTATTTAGGAGTAGACTTACATGTGTTGTTAGCATAAAATAGGCTTTCAGGCTTTAGCAGGCCTTTAAAAAGACCATGTCAGGCCTCGAAAATGAGCGTATAACGGGTAATAGGCCAGACTCAGGCCTATAACTTTTGAAGTAGGTCAGGCTTAAGCCTTACAAAACCCAGCCCAGCCTAACCCATTTTCACCCCTAGAGGCAAGCATTTCTCCCATCTTAGATTAAATGTCAAATTAAATAGTGCATATGTCTTGACTCTTGAGAAATTGATTGATTTAATTGATGTTAATGGTGGAATTACTATCATTTATTGTACCATATAAAAAAGAAGGAATTACTATCCTTTACTAAAAACTCTTTTAAAGAACATTACTCCATATTGTCATTTTAATGAAACAAATGATCCGATTTTTTTTTATCTAATAAAAGATTCGATTACGAAGCCAATTTTGTACCCAAAAAAAAATCCTATTTATTAAGTATATTTGACTATATCAAAACTTTATTCAAAAAAAAAAAAAAAACTATCTCCCATGTTTTGTCACAAACCTTTCGAAAATTCAGCAAACTTAACCCCAAAATTGTCGCATAAAAATAATAAAATCCCAAGATAAGAAACAAACAAACGCGATTTTTAATTTTTAAAACAATCAAATTAAGATGAAATCAAACCGTCCAATCACACTTGCTTTACGAGTAATCATATTTTTTTCAAAAGATCTCAATTCTAAATACCGCTCACCTCAAACAGACTATGTGTGTTACTTTATGCACACAAAAATAATTTCATCTCTTTAAAACAACGTTCATCTCTCTTTCTCTCTCATTGCTTGTTTAGGTTTTTGTTATTTTGCAAACATGCGTCCACCAACAAAGAGAGTTGATTACAAGGTAGGAGACAAAGTAGAAGTATGCAGCAAAGAAGATGGGCTTGTAGGTTCATACTATGAAAGCACAATTGTTTCATGTCTTGAAGAGAGGGGAAAATATACGGTTCGCTACAAGAACCTTCTTAAAGATGATGAGTCTGAACTTTTCATAGAGATACTTTTTCCAAAGGATCTTTGTCTGATACCACCACGTGTTCGTAGGCCTTCTAAGTTCCAACTCAACCAGAAAGTTGATGTTTTTGATAACGATGGTTGGTGGGTAGGAGAAATCATTAGGGACAAGATTCTCATGCAAAAGACTTATTACTATAGTGTGTATTTTGACTACACCAATCAAACCATTTACTACCCTTGCGATCAAATTAGGGTTCATCAAGAGTTGTCTTGGGGAGAGTGGATCATGGAAGCTTAAGTCGTACCAACACCGTCATCACGATCTTTAGATTTCTGTATTCTTTTTGTAACAGCCAGTTTTATGATCATGAATTTACAATGTTGTTACTAGTTTTATGATTATGAATTTTTAATGTTCCTTCGGGTAATTTGCAGCAAAGGTAGAAATATGTTTTCTTCGATTGTTGTATTTGTTTTTTGACATGACTAGATTAAAATTATTGACAAAGTAAAACAGAAACTAACACAAGTAATTCCTGGGTAGTTATTATCAGTTATTTAGTACGCATATCTGATTGGATGACATATTATTATCACCCGTGAGTAAAATGTTAGTTTTGTTCAATTTTGATGGAAAAAAATAATACATAAATACAATTTTTTCTTTACTGTAGTACTAGTAATATCTAATAAAAGTTGGGGTTTGATTTATTTAATTTAGTCAGGGTCTGGATTGGGAGATAGGAAAAAACAAAACCAATTTAATTGATTTGAATTTGATATTTGGATTCCTTAAATTTTTATTATTAGTTATGATTTTCTTTTTCTGGCTTTCTCTTATTTGAATAAACGTAGATAACCAAATACTGAATTTTCCACTACGACCGAATATTGTAAAACTCCATTGATAAATTATATTTCAGACACAAGAGGGCGCACACAAATTTTTCATTGTCTTAATTCACATTCGTGATAATCGTGGAAATTGATTTTTTACTCGTTATTCAGTTGTAAGAAGTTATTTTACAATTTCAAAGACTAAAGTAATGATATTTTGCTTTTGATTTAATTTTAAAGTAAACTATTAAGGAGAAGCAGTTTAGGATTCAGGTATTGAAACCGGGAGAATTACTCTATTAACCATATAAATAAACCGATTGAGAGTTATGAACGATAAATTCAATGAGCTCTTGAGCAACTTGAGGGGCGGATGAAGCATTTGTTTAAAACTGAAACATATATGGGTTAAAGGCCCATATAATATAATGGGTCAAATTGGGTTAGTTCAAATATTGGTGGCCCATTATTTGAAATTACCATCGGTCATTACTTTTTCGACATTGAGTTTCTCGTGCGCCCTATTCGGATTCTAAAATCCAAAATGTTTTAACGTGTTTTTGAGTTTTTTATGGAGTATTTATGCCGTTCGAATTATATAATCCGAACAATATCGAACGCGCGAGAAATTAATAGAGTGGGAAAAGAATGAGTCATTCCCATCACCCTCCTCCACACAAAGCTAGCAGATAAGTCCCTCCACCAATTCCAATCTCTCACATTAAGTTAAAAGAAAATAAAAAATAAAAGATAAAGATAAGCCCCAAGTGCATCGCAGCAAGGACACGAAATTCCCAGAGAAAGAGAACAACAATAAACAGATGATTTCTCTACAACCCCATAAATCATGTCTTCAAACAACATTTTTATTCAGCCCTTCAAACCTTATTACAAATCAAAGACACACACAAACAAGCATGATAGCACAAAGGAAGATAAAAGTACATAGAAGAAATGTCAAGTGCAATGCAGAAGAAAAGAAGAGTGAGAGGAGAACGTTTTTGACACTGGAAGAAGCTGGTTTGGTTGAGATGTCTGGATTGAGCACTCATGAGCGTTTTCTATGTCGTCTAACGGTCCTTACCTTAACTCTTGTCTTGTCAGATGATATGTCCTAGGATTGTGTTTCTTCATTGGTCATTTTTCATATAATGTCCTAGCATATGTCCTAAATTTTCATAGTATTTGTGTTTGTAGATATCTTCACTGAATTTACTAAAAGTGATATCAGAACAAGAAGGGTGTCCAATAGAGGAGCTCAATGCTGGAAAGGTATGTGATTGGTTCCTAAAAGACAAGCTCAAAAGGGAGCAGAACATTGGTTCTGCTGTTCTTCAGTGGGATGATTCGGATTTCCAATTTTAATTCTTTTTCTTCTAGCGTCTTGTAGCCGACCCCATTTAGTGGGAAAAGGCTTGGTTGTTGTTGTATAGTTATTATAATTGAATTACAACTTCATATTTTAGGGCCTTCTATTGCTGATCAATTTTCCTTCTTTTGTGCAAAATGTGGCTCCAAAAATGCTACCCCCTTGTTTAGAATAACAAGAGAATAAGCTTCTATCAATTGTACTTTCTCATGAATCGGGTTTTACTTTTCTTTCGAACTTTGTCAACAGAAAAAGGCTAAATTTATATTCCATGTTCTCCATATCATTTCTTTACACAATATTTTTTTTTTTTGAAGGAGCACATTCTTTTGGAACAGAAAAGTAAGAGCATGTCTTAGAATAAGTAAATCTTTTGTTTTACTCGTTAAAAATAAAATTTTGAGGAAAATGCAATAAACATCATTTGTAAATATAATTTCCTACTTAAAAAGTAGTTTCAGTTATTTTCCTGACAAATTTGTAAATTGGAGAAATAACAAGAGAATATTTTTTGTTTGAAAAGGCCAAAAATAACAAGAGAATATAACTATAAAATGAACAATTGACTATGGCAAGCATCTCCGAAATAAACATAATCCGCAAAACTCGGAGGCCAACTAAAGTTGCAACTCTAATTTCAAAAGCGGGAAAAATGAAAAGTCATACTTGAGTTGAGCCTGGTATGCTAATAAAGAAATCTCAGCTTTGTCCTGCCCAGCAAGGCAGGAAGGTCTTGTGCACTTATTCAAAGAATAGGTGCAATTTTGTGTAAAATTAAGTAATTGTGGAACACAGACAATTTTTTTTTCCTATTTAAAAAGAAATTAAAAACTAACAACCTTCTTCATGATGCCAAAGAAATTAAACTTCCTCAGATGCGGCTCGAGTCCCTCCCAAAAATGAAACGCCTTCCCCAGTCTGAAACTACTAAGGCCCTTGTACGCCAGCTAACTTGCTTGCTGCTCAAAGGATTTGAATGAAAATCAGTAACTTGTGATAAGAATGTCTCAAAAATTCAGACAGTTTTGTGAGTATATGGGTAAAGTGGTAAACAATTCAGTAACTTTTTGTTAAGAATGTCTCAAAATTCAGGCAGTTTTGTGAGATATATGTAAAGAACAATACCTTGCATAGACAGAATACCACAACCATTGACTGCTGTGACCAATTGAAACCCAATCCCCAGGAAGCTGGGCAGCTGTTTTCTCTCCTCCCAAAGGAGCAAACTGACCTAAGTGTTGATACCTTGAGAAGCAAGAAACCATGTACAGTAATGAGTAAAAGGGTAAAAACAATGGGCTAACTAATGTAAAACCTAGAAAGTCGTGTCAGCATAAAATTAATTGGGTAAAAAAATTGACAGCTTCTAAGATTTATTGTACCTGAAGGGTTTGAAGCGGTGACGACCTTCTCCCCTGAACCTGAGAGGACCCTCTGGATTTTCCTCACACTCTTCCATCCGGTTAAAACATTTGGCCAGGTAAGTTCCTTGCTGAGATGCAACCTGAAATAAATTTGAAATCATTAAGAAACATGCTGCATATAAGTACCATTACAGAGAACGCAACAAGCAAATAACATAAGATGCACCTGTGCAGTAGCAGGGAGAAATTTCATCTGAGAATCCACTTTGGAAAGTGCTGTTTTGAGTTCTTCGATATTCAGTTTAATTGATTCTTTTTCAACATCTCCCTTGGCTTCCTTCAATAAATCAGCAATGTTGCGCATCTGTTTATTTTTCAGATACAGCTCAACCTGAGGATATCGTACACAAATGTCATCCATGACCTCTTGAAATTCTTTGACCGTAAGTGTTCCTGAATTGCCTTTGTCGGCCTTCTTAAAGATTGAAGCAATATCTTCCTGAAATGCCAAAGTCAATCGAACAACAGTAAAAAAGAGTACATTTGGATTGAAATACAGGACAGATAATATATCATAAGTTAATTGATGATCAAACAAATGTGTATTTTTTGATAGTTAAGGAATTGATAGATATTTCTACTTCACCAAAGTTATATACATTCCGTCAATGAAAAACATAACAAAGAAACTAAAGAAACAGAAAGTATGATGAAACATTATATTATTGATGTCAACGAATAATAATGTCAACACATATGTGTGCATGCATTACAGACATGAAAGTGTGATGATAAATTATATGATGGAAATAGTGGTTACCATGACTTTACGCTGATTTATCGTAGCACAATCACCAAGCGCATATACATTGTTGCACCCTTCGACTCTCAACCATTCATCAGTAGCTAGAGCACGCCGGCTAGCCTGTTCAGAAGAGACAATGCATGCTTAGTGAATAGAAAGGAAATGGAATTTTGAACTGTATAACTAATAATTTCTCAACAACACACCTGACCAATTTGGGCCATGAAATCTTTGATAAATGGACGAGTGCCAATACCAGTTGACCAGACAGCCATTCCATATGGAATTGTAGTAATCTTTCCTCCATTTTTCAGCTCTTTAGTGGAAATTTCTTTCTCATTTACCTTCACAACCATGGATCCTGTTTTCACATCAATCCCATCTCTTTGAAACTTGTCTTCGGCAAAAGCTGTTATCCTTTTATCAAACCTATAAGAAAAGAGCAAAAGGACACATCAAATGTTACAAACTATATGACAATGTATCATCCGAACAAGTTGTAAATAATAAAAATCAACAATGTATCCTCACATGCTCAAAATATGATCTCCAGCTTCCAGAAGTGTAATTTTTACTAAATCTTTGACCCCAGGATATAAACGGACTAAATCCTCATTGACAAAGTCATGAAGTGAAGCTGCAAACTCCACTCCAGTTGGCCCTCCTCCAACAATAGCAAAATGAAGAATTCTCTTCTTTTCTTCCTCGCTTACATCAGGCAAATTCGCTCTCTCGAAGCAGTCAATGACCGTTCTTCTAATCTTCTGTGCATCTTCAACTTCCTACAAATTACAGGAATAAACAGAATCCAGTTAAACATCTTTAGTCACAATAATAACTATGGTTTAAGGACATGATGGAAGCTATATACCTTCAAAAAATGGCAATTCTCCACCACCCCTGGTGTGTTAAATGTGTTAACTTTAGCACCCACACCAATGATTAGGTAATCATAGTCCACGACAAATTCTTCTTGCCCAGTAAGATTGTTGTTTGCATTAGATCTACAGTAAACTTTCTTATTTTCAGCATCAATCTTGAAACATTCTGCTTCACTGAATTGCACGTCCACCTTTTTCTGCTCAGACAAAACAGGAAAAAGGAATTAATTATTAGCCATCATCTGCAAAATCTACTTTATTTACCACTAATGAATAAATAAAATTGAGTCACTAGAAATCTAATCACTAAAATCTGCATATCAATTAGTTGATTGTGCCAAGCTTCATTTTTGTTTATGATTGGCTACAATATGGTAAATATAGACACTTAACATAAACCAATCTTTGAATCACTAGTCCCACTCCTTTAAAAAACGCTTAGGCTTTGTTTGGGAGTTTGGAGGGGAGGGGAAGAGAGGGTTTTGGAGGGTGAGAATTATATAGAGAAATGGAGAAATCTTTCTCATTTTTTGAAAGAGCACTTTTTTAGATAATGATAAACTAATGCACATGATTAATATATTTTTA
>Ga0315914_1007986_pt1 | contig 14374 bp, 6 predicted proteins | sample MpolenodulesMG_FD_203920 | JGI IMG/M metagenome (GOLD analysis project Ga0315914, IMG submission 203920) | Medicago polymorpha root nodule microbial communities from Los Angeles, California, United States - elongated nodules | ecosystem: Host-associated > Plants > Roots > Nodule | place: USA...
AGCCTATTTTTTATTATCACGTAAATTATGATTACTCTTTTTTTTTTTTTTTTGTCAAGATGATTTCTCATATTTATCATCATACTTACGAACCGACTTATTGAATACTCCCTCCGGTCTTAAATATAAGAAAAAATTCTTTTTTTAGGTTCATTGAGTAGTTAATGTATTTGATTTACATTGTAAAGCAGATACGTTAATTATTCAATGAACCTAAAAAAATAATATTTTCTTATATTTGAGACCGGAGGGAGTATATATGTAAAATATTCTTACAATGATAAAGTATATTAATTAGTCTCGTGAGCTTAACTAGTTTATAATGCATTATATATGCAAGGTTCGAGGTTCAAAATTCAAAAAATAAAAAAGTATATCAAGTAAATTCGTACTTCTTTGTTGAATAATTAAATTAATAAATTGAACTCAATGTTTAATTAAAATTATAGAAACTTTACTATTATCAACAAAATTCTTAAGTATGAATAGTTTTTTCCATAAAAAATTAACGATTAAATCAATCTTTCTTTTTCTGCCAAAATTATTTAAAGTTTAACTTATTTTAACATCAAAGACCAAAACTTACAGATGGAAAATAAGTTGGGGGACCGTTGATTGATAGAAATTTTTTAAGAGACTAAAAATAAAAATATATAGTATATTCATTAGACAAAAATTTATTAAACCAAAAAATTTAAAATTACATCAAATCAAATGAAAGAGCCTGGTTATAATCATAGTCACAGTTTTCACAAGGGCCGGCCTAAGGGGTCTGCCACTAAAGCAAGGGATTTAGGCCCCCAAGTTTTTTAGGCCCCGTATTAGACCTTATTTTTTGTTTTTTGAAAATATTTTCATTCGTCAAATTTTATTAAAAAGTTTACTCGAAATTCAAGTAGTATCTAAATGATGAGTCAGAATTCATGTTGCAAGTTCGATTTCAATGCTAACTATTTTATTGGTTATTTGAACCTTAATTTTTTTTGCCTTCAGATTTCTATCAATCTAATTCAATGTCGGTTGTTCTAAATATATTAAGACAAGTAGTGTATAATCAAAGTTTGTAAAAGTAAAAAATTAATTTATATTTGTATCATTTCAACATTATTTTGTTACTTTAAGATCTCTACCAATTGGTAAATAAATTTTATATTAAATATTATTTTCAACACACACACGCACGCGCGTACGAGCGCGCGCGCACACACATATTAAAAAGGTCACACGCTAACAGAGTTGACTATAGTGAAAGAGGATAAACTCTCACAATGTGACAAACCAAAGAAGCAATCTGAGATTGAGACCGAGTGTGAGGGTGATGAGAGTGAGGGTTGTGACGGAGATTCGGGTGACCGGAACCCATATTAGAGCATCACTCAGTCCTTTGTTTGTAGCTCAGAGAGCATGGCACTATGGCCGTCGCCTTGTGGATGCAGTTTGGGAAGAAATGTTTATCGGATTTATGGTCGTCGCCTTCTTTGTTTTGCCCTCTTCCTCTCACTGACGGCGTCGCCTCCTACACCACCCATCGCCGCCGTTTAAGACGAATTTGATTGTTGAAACTTGAAACCTTTGACATCACTGTTGGTGGAGGATCCAAAAAAGAATTTGATATGGGAGTGGATCTGAATCCGAAATTGAAGTTTAGAGAAGCAAAATTAAGGTGATTGGAAGATGATTTTGAGGTTTGAGACTGAAATTGGAAGCCATGGAAATCTTTCATGGTGGGTAGGGGTTTCACGATGAATTTGGGAGAATGGAGAAGGTGAAGGAAAAAAGAATCCGTGTGTTATAATGACGAGAGCATGTGGTGAGGCATTTTAATATCAACCATTGGATTTGTTTTACCACATGTCGCGCATCTATGCATTGAAAAGGAGTAAATTGATCAAACATAAATGGAGCAAAGATGAACTCGGTTTTGTAAGTATATCACCTTCTCTTTTTAATTTTTTCATTGATCACGGTGAAAAATAATTAATAAAATTTACAATATTTTTATTTTTGATTTTTTCTTTACAGGTGATTGTTTTTACCTAGGTGCACAAGATTTGTCAAAACTAGGATACTACACATAATAATTGCTATTTGCTTAATGGCAAAACAAATCAAGATGTGTCGAACTCGAAGCCATAAATTTTGGTAAAGGTGGACAATGGAGCTAATGATGTTTGGAAAACAAGAATGTTGAACAAATGAGAGTAAGAAGCTGAAATAAATAGCAGTGAAGTCATTAATGAATGAAGTCAAGTTATTGAAGTATATTTTAGCATTAATGTGTATTTTTTTTATAGTTTTGAATCAAATCTTTGGCACCCATTAGTTTGTGTTTATGAAATGTTGGTTATGGTATATCAATATGTACCTCAATGAATATATAGCATATTTTGTGATACTATTTCAATATATAAAGAGGGCCGGTCTAAGGGGCTGCCACTAAAGGAAGGGTTTTAGACCCCCGAGTTTTTTAGGCTTCGTATTAGGCCTCATATTTTATCTTTGAAAATATTTTTGTACATCAAATTTCATAAACATGTTTACTCGAAGTTCAAGTGGTATGTAAACGAAGAGTCATAGCTCACGTTGTAAGTTCAATTTCAATGCTAGGTGTTTTATTGATTATTTGAACCTTAAATTCTTTTTGCCTTCAGGTTCCTATCAATCGAATTCGATGTCAGTTGTTCTAATTATATTAAGACAAGTAGTGTGTAATTAAAATTTGTAAAAATGAAAAATTAATTTATATTTGTTTCATTTCAATATTATTTTGTTATTTTATGATCTCTAACAATTGGTAAATAATGTTTATATTAAATATTATTTTCAACACGCGCATATATATTAAAAAGGTCGCCCACTAACGGAGTTGATTATAGCGAAATAGTATATACTCTCACAATGTGACAAACTAAAGTTTACAAACTCATATTAATTTAGTGTCTAACATACATCATATAGAATTACTTTCGACTGAGGGAACTTATGATTTTTTTTGTGTTAATTTTGTCTTATTCTCTCTATACGCGCTTAAAAAACCTCTATTTAAATTTCACTTTAAGCCTAAAAATACATTGAGCCGCGGCCCTAGGTCTTCATCCTAATAATTTTGATGTTTTTATCGATTTAAACTAAAATTTGTAGAGACAAATAAGTTAAGAAAATGTAACATCTCATATAATCTAATTTAATACTACCATAAAAACGTACATTTAGCAAGAAATTGAAAAGTTGTCTGAATGCATTTGGTGGCAAATAATTGAAGCGAGTGTAGTTGCAGGAGCGTGGCTAAACTCATTTGATCTTCCTTCTTTATCTTAATCCACACGTCAGTTACATGTCAAAGATTTTATTAGTCTTAATCTCAATTAAATTTTAATCTTAATCGCGGGTAATGCGTGTCATTATGTGTAGTAGTGAAGTGAGTACTATAAAGTGCTACCCCATCTCTTTGATTTTCATCATCAAAACAACAACACTATCATCATCATCATCATCTCATACTTTACCTTTCGCATTTCCAGCTACATAAGAATTAATATTCCATTTGATTAATCTTGTTAATTTGCTTAGTGTTCATCAATTCATCATGGCTGAGGAGAATCAGAACAAGTACGAGGAAACCACCGCAACCAACTCTGAGACAGAGATCAAAGACAGAGGTGTTTTTGATTTTCTAGGTGGTAAGAAAAAGGATGAAGAACATAAGCCTCAAGAGGAAGCTATTGCAACTGATTTTAATCACAAGGTGACTTTGTATGAAGCTCCATCAGAGACGAAAGTAGAAGAAAAAGAAGAAGGTGAAAAGAAACACACCAGCCTCTTGGAGAAACTTCACCGATCTGATAGCTCTTCAAGCTCTGTAAGTACTTGTTTTTTCATCAAATACGTCTCAAGTGGCAGAGTGGCCTTGTTGACACTACATAATAGTTCAGTCATTCAGTATTTGTCGTTTTGATCCGTTATATTATGCAAAAATTAATGAATGAACGAATGTGATTTTGATGTATGCATGTATAGTCGAGCGAGGAAGAAGTTGATGGAGAGAAGAGGAAAAAGAAGAAGAAGGAAAAGAAGGAGAAGAAGGAAGACACATCAGTGCCAGTAGAGAAAGTTGATGTTGTTGATGGAACAACAGCAGCAAGTACTGAGGAGAAGAAAGGTTTCCTAGACAAAATTAAGGAGAAGCTTCCAGGACACAAGAAAACTGATGATGTAACAACTCCACCATCTGTTGCTGCTGCTGCTCCTGTGCCATCTGTTGAGACAACAACTTCTCATGATCAAGGAGAGAAGAAAGGTATTTTGGAAAAGATCAAAGAGAAGATTCCTGGTTATCACCCTAAGACTGCTACTGATCATGAAGATCACAAGGATGAGACTACTTCTCATTGATTATGATCGATCCATTGTGTTGTTTTGAGGCTTTGGGGTGCTTTGTTTAATTGATTTCAATATCAAGGCCTTTGTGATTTTCTTGTGTTATTTCTTTCTTGATGATATATGCATGTGGTACTTAATTTGTCTTTGTGTGTACTTTTTTAAAATACACACAAAACAAAAGTTGTTTGGGTTTCTTTTATCTTTTCTTAGATTGTCAAAAAAAAAAAGTTGTATCAAAAGAAATTATGGAATATGAATTATCTATTTTGTTTGTGAAGCATGAGTATTCGATTTTCATATTTATCTTTTTTTTAACTATTGATTATTTATTACGAGAAATCTTGACACAAACAAAAAAGTGAAAAACACTACACAAGAAACTCTTTTTTTTAATTGTTTGTGTGTGCCTGGAAATGATTTTTATTTAGGTTTGTGCTAATGGAAGAGTTGCTCATGTATTACAATGGAATTAGCGATTTTAACCGGTTTAATTTTCTTTCATAAGAACGTAGACACTTTAACTTAACTAAAAATGATACATACTGTGTAAAATGATCCAGAAGTCCTAGCTCAACTGGTAAAATGTCGAAATTGTTAGGCCGGATGTCATGATTGGGGTTCGAACCCCGGTTCTTCCACTTGTGTGTATGAGTTTATAATGGCTTTGTCATTTCGTTTATTAAAAAAAAAAAAAATGATACATACTGTATTTGATATTGATTTTGAAATTTATAAATAAATATAATGGGAAGAAAATTATAATGTGAAGATTTGTCAACTTGTTGATGCAGATTGGAAGTAATGGTCCAACATATTTAGCACAAAGTAACCGGTGTTCGTTGATGCCTTAGCTAACTTAGGATTATTTTTTTAACATTGATATGGTTATTATGAGTATGTATATTTAAATTTTAGTCGCTTGATTTTGTTGTAGTTTTCTTTTTTCCGAAGTTTTGCCCTCTTTTTATAAAAATAAAAAAAGTCAGAAAATAACGTAACATAACTATACCCAGAAAAATATTGTAAGCAAACTATAATAATTTAAAGATTTTCCGTACTGATTAGTTGATAAAATAATGAATTACTCCCTCTAGAACTTACCAGAAGTGGCTTCCATGAACTTCTATCGTCTTCTTCTTTTGGCTAGGAGGATCATCTACGCGCCCAGGGATTTTTTTAACCCTTCGGCCAATATTTTTATGCTGCTATGCCCTACTATAATATGATCATTGTTGACTAGCTGTTGTTGATTCCTAGCTTTAAGGCCCCACTTAAAATACCTCACAAATTATGTATCTTTTATTTTGTTGAATAAGATTGGTCTTGTGAGAAAGCTTTTGTTGGAGAATGTTTTTGACAAAAAAGTTGTAATAACTTGAATAAGAAGCTTCTTGTTTTTAAGATGATTGATCTTGTCATCTAAAAAAATTAGTGATGCAGTTTATTGTTCGATTATTTTTAATTTCTATGTAATTTTTTTTTATATATATATGAATTACATCCATAAAAGTTATCCAAAAATGAAAAAAAGAAAAAGTGTAGGTTGCACAAATAAACTCAACTTCTAAATTTACTAATATTGAATTTCCCAACCAATGGATGAGAAAGTTTATAGGTTAACATTGCAATGCATCACAGGTCGAACATAGTCGCCATGTTTTTTTGGCATTTTCAATCCATTTAAACAAGGCAACCTGAGTAATTATCTCACAATTGACTAACGAAATCAATATAACCATATAAAGTTCTCCTTTGCCCAAATACATGCTGGATAGTTGACATGGTTAGCCAATTAAAACTCTCTTAGGCTTAAAAACAGGGTTCACGGTGAGTTCGTGAGTTTTTCTTTGCTGCATAAATCTTTTTCTTAAATTTATTAACAGTTTAAACATGACAAATGTTATATGAACAACCATTTCATCATATAATTTGTAGAACAACCAAAATATACAAAGAAATATAGATTTTGACACAAAAATTAAAACAATAAAAAGAGAAAATGAAAACAATAGAATTATTGTCATGAAAATTGTCGTAAAATGATTGTTTAAATATCATTTATCTTTAAACATATCAAATGGAGAGGCAGTTATTAGAACACACATGCCACACTAAAGACCACAACCACTAAGCATTAAACAATGCAACCTTCTAGCTTTAAATTTTAAAATTCTCTCAAATCTTCAATGCTATAATCTATTGGTATGAGTTGAGACGTCGATAAAAATTAAGAAGGAGAATCCATCTTTGAAAGTAGCTAAAAAACTCAATTTAGATTCTAGAATCTAAAAATTCGATGGAAATTTTTTGAGGGATGTAAGGTGCTATAAGAAATTTAATATAAAGAAGATTTCTGCTCTTTACTCAGCAAGTTTCGCTCGCGTCCAGTTGAAATACCCAAATTACTCATGCGTTACTTAACTAATATAAGTGTAAAACATTGCGCCAGTTAAGTTACGCTGCGTGACTTAAGTCACGCATAGTAACTTAACTCACTTTTTTTAATTTATTTACTATATTCAAATTATTCTATTTACTTTATTCTAATTATTTTTTCACTTTATTCTAATTTATTTGTTCACTTTATTCTAATTTATTTATTTTGCTAAATCATTTGTTCATTTTATTCTAATTTATTTACTTTCTTAAAATTAATTTATTTACGTATTTATTTTATTCTAATTTATTTATTAAAATTAATTTATTTATGTATTTACTTTATTCTAATTTATTTATGAACTTAAAATAAATATTGATTCGATTTTAGTCATTAAATAAATACAAATATAAATAAAAGGAAATGAATTAAATTAATATTTATTCATTAAATACAAAATTAGAAAATAAAAGCAAATATAAATAACAAGGAATGAACAAAATTGAGGCATATAACAATATCTCATTTTATTAATAATTCATACAATACAGTAATTCATACAATAATTTATTCAAATTCACTAAATCTACTTATTTTCTCCTTCTTGGGATAAAAAGTGATCAATCTTCTTGGGGTAAAATAGTGAGCAGCTTTCTTGGGGAAAATACATCATCAACCCTTGGGCTAAATTTAAATCTGGTTTTTTTTTACCCCAAGAAATTCTTTTTACCCACGGTAAAAAGTTTCTGGGGTTAAAAAAAGAAAATTTAAACTTATCCCAAGGGTCGATCACTTCCCCAAGTCAGCTACTCATTATTTTACCCCGAAGAAGTTTGATCACTTTGCCCCCAAAGAGACTATTGACAAAAAAAAAAGAGAAAGAGAGGGAGAGAGTGAGGAGGGGAGAAAGTGATATGGTGTGAGGAATCAGGGAAGTATGGAGGGGTATTTATAGGTGGGAATGGTAGTATAGATAATAAACACCATTAATATGGTCAAAAACGTGTAAAATTTGGTAAAAAAACGTGTGGATTGAATGTTGAAAAATTGACCACAGTCCAAAAAACGTTTGTTCTTCAGCTCTGACCACCGGCCAACGTGCGTGAGTAAACTCGCGCACATGCCAGTGGTGCGTGACTTAAGTCACGCAGAGCTTATAAGGTGCGTGAGTTAAGTCATGCAGTGTGACTTAACTCACACAGAGGTACAACAGGAGAACATGATGGGCGCGAGCAAAAATTGCAGGGGAGAGAGCATAAATCTATAAAGAATATGTGTTGTGCCGTTAAAGGGATTTTGTTTCTTAATTTGGGCTAGTCAGATTTTTTCATATGAGAATGTTTCTCTTTAGACCCCAAAATATCTCTAAGGTCCCCTAAATACATATATGGGAGTTATCTATTAGATGTACATTTTTTGAAAAAACGTACATCTGGTAGATGACTATCAAATATGAATTTAAGAAGTTTTGAAGATATTTAGGGGTCTAAAAAGAAACGCCCATAACATGACTTAGCTGGGCTAGGTAGTAATTTGTTTCATCATTCACACAAATACCAAAAATAAAATTCGCCCCTACTCACTTCTAATTCGCCTTCCTAAATTTTCATTGTGCGCCATCCATATTATATAGTTCAAGCCAAAAAACACACTTTATATTATATAAGCAACAATCAGAACCTCCTCTCAGTTCATCAGTTCCAAATTTTACCCTTAAAACCACCAAAAAACAATGAGTAAATTACAAAACCTATCAAATAAAATAAAATATATATAACAAACACCACTAAAAAAATTAAAAAACAAATAAAGTTAATACAAAAAAAATGGATTTTTGAGAGAGTATGAAAAATTAAAAATGGTTCTAAACGGTAGAATTTTGAATTTGAGGGGCAGAGTCCAATAAGAAGTCTCTTTTATCGGAGTCACGTTCTTGATTTTTTTATTGGTATTATAGGCAAGTTTCGAAGGAAATCGACACAGTCCCCAGAAAACCAACTTATTAATTTGTTTTCAACTAGAAATGTGCACTTCCAAAACTTAAAATACAAGAAATACACTGGATCGTGGGTTACATTGGTTAGTATGATTTTTAAAATGACTAACGTTGTCACAAACATGTCCAATCTTTATGCTAATAGAGTTCAAATTATATATTCTGAACCTGTTTTTACCATTATTTTTTTGGCACAAAAGCGTGTATAGGGGAAGGGGTGTTCAGATTTTATGATCTGAAAAGAAAAAAATATATTTTATAATCTGAACACCCTTCTATGTCAAAATTAAATTTCATATTTTCCTCTGATTTTTTGGCACAAGAGGGGTTTGAAACATGTATAGGGTTCGGATTGTGAAATTTGAGTTATATATAAGGAAAAACCACGTTTCAGATTATATAATTTGAAAATCCAATTACATTTTTAAAATTTTCATAAGGCACATGAGAAGTGAGTAGGGTGAAAAAAAAAGTAAATCTCCACAAAAATTGTCCTAAACTTATCAACATAATAAATCTAAGGTCTTGCTAAATTTCTTAATGACTTTAATGCTCAGTTTTCATGATTATATTTCTATTTTAAATTCTTCAATATTTGCCCCGAGGATAATAGAGAATAAGGACAAAAAATGAGGGAAAGGGGGAGAGGGAGATGATGTGTCGACATTCGGTTACAATCTTTATAGTGGCCTAAGAGCAACAATATAAGCGATTCTGACCACATATCTTCGCCTTAAGAAATAGATATATATTGTGCAACCAGAAAACTATGTGAGGAGACCCAAAGAAAATATTTGTGTGTTGACAAAGTTCATATATAAGTTAAAACATATGTCTCATTAGTTGTACCATAAATTTCATATGATAATTTTGTATTTAGTTTTGAGATTAATGTTTTTGTTGATTATGTATATGACAATTTTTTTTAGTATATATATTTTTTCGAGTATTGTATGTGGATAACATACTGCTTGCCACTAACGATACCTGCATATATCATTAACCTAAGAGATTTCTTTTGACAAAAATTGATAAAGATTTTGGCGATGTCTTCTTTGTATTAGAGATCCATATATGCAACGATGGATCACATGATACTCTAAACTACCCTTACTAATTGTCTCCCTCCGTACTAGAGCTGTCAACAAAGCCCTAAATCATAAATCTCCAATTTTTTGGCCCTCTTAAAAGCTCCAATTTTTTGGTCCCCTCTTAACTAAATTTACATTAGGTCCTAGCCACATTTTTAATGTTTTATTGATGTGCCCTATTGAAGGTCAACTCTTGGCTCAACTAAAATTTTGTAAAACTTTTTTTTTTAATTTTTTATTTATTAGAATAATATAATTAATGATTAATAAATTTTAAAAATATGATCGTAATAAAAAAAACAACTTATTTTATGCAAAACAACATATTCAAAACAACTTATTTTAAAACAGCTTATTTTGTGCAAAACAACTTATTTTAAAAAACAATTTATTCAAAAAAGCTTATTTTATGACAAATAACTTATTACGATCTCTTTTTAAAAAACAACTTAATTTACGCAAAACAACTTATTTTTAAAAAAATAGCTTATTCTATGAAAACAAATTATTTAAAAAAAACAACTTATTTTAAAAACAACTTATTCAAAACAACTTATTTTAAAATAGCTTATTTTATGCAAAACAACTTATTTTAAAAAAAGCTTATTTTATGCAAAACAACTTATTTTAAAAAATAGCTTATTCAAAACAACTTATTTTAAACTGAGGTGTTGCAGCATTTTGCAGCGTTTTCCATCTTTCATCAGTTCTGCAGCTATCGTAACTTGACAAACTGAGGTGTTTTGGATTCCTAAGATAAGCAACGATGCTTCCCACTATATCTTTTGAGCGTCGATTAGCAAGATTATTAGTATGGAAAATCTTGACTACCTAGCTACTTGGTTTATATATGCCCTGAAGCTTCCACCCACCAAACCCTGCTGCTACAAATGACTGTAAGATGCTATGTTAGATACACAACTTTTTCTCGGTTGATTACTCAGGAAAACAAAAAATAAAACTTTTTCTCACTTGAAAATCGATCATTTTTTTCTTTGGGAGCTAACATAAAGTATTAAATGAAAACCTTGTAATGCTACAACAAATTTTTTTTTCTCCCCTTAAAATATTACTCAATCAAAAGGTGACCGTAGTGGTGCGCGACTACTATGTTTCAAATTTACTATCAGGATAGATGGACACAATCATAATAGCTGTTGGTTTAAGGTTCCATTACACTAGTAAGGTTGTTTTGCATAAAATAAGCTGTTTTAAAATAGGCTGTTTTTTTTAAATAAGTTTTTTTATATAAAATAAGTTGTTTTAAAATTAGCTGTTTTGAGTAAGCTGTTTTTTAAAGTAAGTTGTTTTGCATAAAATAAGCCGTTTTTAAAAAAGAGATCATAATAAGTTGTTTTTCATTAAATAAGCTGTTTTTTTTAAAATAAATTGTTGAATAAGGTGTTTTGCATAAAATAAGCTGTTTTGAAATAAGCTGTTTTTTAAAATAAGTGTTTTTGCATAAAATAAGCCGTTTTTTTAAGAAAAGATCTTAATAAGTTGTTTTCATAAAATAAACTATTTTGAATAAACTGTTTTGCATAAAATAAGCTATTTTAAACTAAGCTGTTTTTTTAAAATAAGTTGTTGAATAAGCTGTTTTGCATAAAATAAGTTGTTTTAAAATAAGCTGTTTTGAATAAGCTATTTTTTAAAATAAGTTGTTTTGCATAAAATAAGTTGTTTTAAATAACAGTATGAACTTTATAAATAGAATTTATTTGGGCTGAATTCATTAAAAGAAATAAAAAAAAAATGTTTACTTTTCTCACCCTATGCCTTTCTTGCACGCTTTATTTGTTTTTTCAAAAACACCCTCGGAATTTATGAATTATATAGCTCGAAAATCTCAAGAATATTTACGTAAAAAAAGAGCGCGCAAAAAAATAAACAGGGTGGAAAAAAACCAATTAGGGGTCAACTTTGGGCCCCAATTATATGTGGGGCTTCTAAAAATTGGAGCTCATTATCTTTTAATATTTTAAACCCCCTTCACATATGAGTTGGGGCCCAAATTGTCAAGGCCCCATAAATTGACAGCTCTATGTTGTACAAATACATCTTCAAATATGGTGTTAAGACCACTCCAATATAGTATTAATACCACTCTATAAGGGGCCAACTTTGGGCCCCATTTATATGTGGGGCTTCTAAAAAATGGGGCTCATTATCTTTTAATATTTTAAACCCCCTTCACATATGAGTTGGGGCCCAAATTGTCAAGGCCCCGTAAATTGACAACTCTATGTTGTACGAGACGCCACACTCTTACCCAAAACCTTAAGGCAATAGGTTTATGGGTCCTCTTACTTATAAGGTGTTCAACCTTTACTCTTTTATCTGATATGGGACATATAACTCACACTTGTACACAACAAACATATGAGTTGTTTCTCGTGTATGTAAATCATGGTTATGTTCCTCCACAAAATCAACCACCATAAATTTTCCACCCATATTCTTAATGTTCAACTTTGCTATACAATTTGTCCTAGTCTCCTGTCTCGGATTGATGGTTTTATAATCCCATTTATCCAGTTTTCGTAGACCTTCTTTAGAACAAACAAACATGTAAGAGGTAACTATACCATTTTTGTTCTTGTGTGAATATTGTTTCGCACCCCAAATCCAACTCTTCCGCCATAATCATTGTAAAATTTCCAAGCATCTTCAACGCTATCAAAAATCATTTCCAACTTTGGTTTCCAATCTTCTTCCATTTTCTATAAAAAAAAAATAAAAAAAAACTACACTTTTATTAACAGTGTATGAAAATCAAAACATGTCGCAGAGAACGACTCTGCAAATACAAAAATCTGTTTGATAACAATGCCGCGATTTCGACAATTCGTTCAAAGTTGTACGACTTCAGAAGCAATATATATTACTTCAACAACAATATATATATTGTAACAACGCCGCGATTTCAAAAAAATAAAAAACAATGCCGCGATTTCGTCAATTCATTCAAAGTTGCACGACTTCAGAAACAATATATATATTACTTCAGCAGCAATATATATTTTACGGCAATATATATACCAGCAGCAATATATATTGTAACAACGCCGCGATTTCGATAATTCGTTCACAAGAAAACAAAGCAGATAAAAACAATGGTAAGCCACTTGAAGAGAAATCCGTAAAAACAATGTTTGATAACCTTACTATAACTAACCATCATGCCTTCAGGAAAACAAAGCAAATAAAAACTAACCTTGTACACACAGAATGACAATGGTAAAGCCACAATGTTTTTTGTTGATAAACAATGGTGAAGCCACTTGAAGAGAAATCCATAAAAATGCTCTGGTGATTACTTTCTAAATGGTAGTGGAGATTGTGTAATTGAAAGCTAAATTGAAAATATTGGAAGTTGAAACAAGCACTGCACTTGGAAGTTGAAATTTTGTTTCTCTCTCTTCAATAGTGCTATTTTTCTATTAATTTTCTCTTTATAATTTTCAGTCGTTGGATTGATGGCTGGAGAGATGCTGCAGGAGGGGATCCCATACGAGAATTCTCCTTGAAAGCTAGTGCGGGGGTGGGGATCGGGTTCGTACTCCCATCTCTAATAAATACCATAAAATTTATTTTATATTTTTATATACATATATTTAATATTTTTTGTCTTTTTACATAGTATGTGTAGACGTTTTTTATATATAACTAGCGAAAAGACGGGCACTCACGCGCTCGTATTTCCGCTCTTTTATTGGACTAACGTTTGAAAATTATGAACGGTGTTTTTTTGATGAAATTTTGATTTTGATTAAAACTAAAAATATAAAAAAACTGAAGGAAAAACTAAAAATATAAATGTTCATTGTTTTCAAGTTATAACAAACCAACAATATAACAAAAAAAATATAATCTAAATTCTTTTTTAAGGACACCATCAACAACCTCTATTATAGAAAAAATTGTTTAAGGGTATAATTGGGATAGTGAAAAAGTAAGTATAAATATACTCATCTAATTTGTTACACTTTTTATAATGAAAAAGAACCAGACATATATATATTCATATCGTGTTTGTTACATTTTTTTTTAATATTCAAATTTATTCTTATCTACTTATTACATATGTTATTTGTATTGAAAGTTGAGGGCATTTTTGGAAAGAGAAAAAGTCAACCCAAAAGAGCTGAAATGGGGTTATTTTCTTTATATATAGTATAGATGTTTGAAATAATCTCGTAATATTATATTTGTTTGATGATTAAATTTTATTTTTTCATCAATTATTAATTAACAAAATAGAAATTTATATAATTTTTCATGTTGATGGGGTTCTGCGAAGATTGACATGCCTCCTACAAACAAAACCAATTCTAATTTAAAACGGTTAATTCTAAATTTAGTTAGTATTCATGTTTATCTGAATTCTATGAAATTTGATTGTTCAACTAATTTGAGTTAAAAAGATAAAAAGTTAGAGGTGATGAGTAAATATTAATTTAACAAATAATTGCTTCTGTCAACAAACAAAAAAAAAAAGTAATTGCTAGCATTTGTCGAGGGGTAATG
>Ga0315914_1007988_pt1 | contig 14371 bp, 6 predicted proteins | sample MpolenodulesMG_FD_203920 | JGI IMG/M metagenome (GOLD analysis project Ga0315914, IMG submission 203920) | Medicago polymorpha root nodule microbial communities from Los Angeles, California, United States - elongated nodules | ecosystem: Host-associated > Plants > Roots > Nodule | place: USA...
TTTCAAAAGTAAAATATTTTGCAGGGACCTTTTTAAAAATCAAAAGATTTTGCAGGGACTATTTTTCTAATAAATGGGTTCAGTCATCATGTGCCACGTGTGCAAATCATCACTAAAGTGGGGTCAGGGACCAAAACCAAAACGAGACATATTTACAGAGACCAAAAACAACAAAAAAAAATTATAGGGACTAAAACCAAAACGAGGCATATTTGCAGGGACCAAAACCATATTTTAGCCTTAATAAAAATGAGAAAAGCTAAACCAAATAGTTAACAAAAAAGATATTGTATTTAATATATGTCATATTTAATATTATTATTTAAGTAAATATTGATTTACATACTTATTTTTTGAAGGATGGTTTACATACTTATTTCAATTATATGTATTTAAAATTTAATAAAGTTTAAAAAATACTTCAATGCTAATTATATACATTTATTTTGATGCTTAAGTGAATTATAGTCTTGACTATGCTAGTTCTTTTGAACTACAATGTAACAAACTTTTCGTTACAATGTTAGTATTTTTCTTCTCGTAACAAACTTTTTAAAAAGGTCATGCTCAAGTCAAAAATAAGTCTGACAGCTAATAGATTAGGCTCTGACCTTAAATTTTTTGATCAGGTCAAACTTAGGTCTTACAAAACTTAACTCAACCTAGTATATTTCTACCTTTGTTGGTCATTGACAAATACTCGTCCAATGTATGATTTATATGATAAATTATACATTATGTATTACAATTCTCTTCAGAAAAAGAAAAAAAGGTATTTAGGAGAACATTACCAATGAAATATATATTTATTTTTTAACTAATTGATTCGGAAAATACATTCACTTGCTCATTTATATCCTATAAATAGAATTCATGTTTTTGTGTAATTACACACTTATGAAGAGAATAATACAAAAGCTCTCATCTTTGATCTTGATCTTTTAACTTATTTCATAACAATTAGTGAATTATACAGGTTTCTTCAAGATTTCATTAAAAGATACTTAGCAGACACACACTACTACCAAAACATATATTTAACTAATAGAAAAATCTTAATTGTGTATATTAGTGCAATAAAGATAGAAATTTTATATTAAAAATTGTGTATTTCATTATTCAAAAATTTCTAAACTGCATTTTTCAACATTTAATTACCATTTGTGTTCCTTAACATGTGACATTGGACGCAAGTTAGCATGACTCGAACAAATAAAATTGTAGGGAAAAAAACATCTCTTAACTAATTGATCTTTAAGTCTAGTTACAAAAGAAATATGATTAAGGTAATTATTATTTTCTTTCAAAAAAAAAATGTTGGATTGGAGACATAAGCCCCGTTCTGTTAGTCGCAAGGACCATGTGAATGACTGTATGAATCGGCCAATTTTCTTTGGCGGCACTGGCAAAGGCTCCACACTTGTCTCAGCCCTCACACCCGAAAGTGTGAAACCAGCCCCAGCTCAAAGATTTCCCTGTATCCAGGCCTGCATTTCTGCAGATTGGGCCCGGGGACTTTCCTGAGCCCAGCACTTTGGCATGAGCCCATCCACATCATCTCAATCCATGTGTTACACTGCTTTCACTCTAGCTTAATATAAACACCATTACAGTAGTTGATATTAACGATGTGGGACTAAATATCTAAACTAGAAAAATAAGAAACAGGCAACAAATATGACACCAAATACCTCCATTGACATACTTTAAGTTTCAATATCCATAAAATAGGCATATTAATTCCACCTGAGAACCATCATATGGCAATAAGGAACAGCTAAAATTCCTCTGCAGAGGGTCTCTTAGGCAAGAACCCATATCAGTATCAGCCTTCACAGGTGAATGTTATTTCCTTGAACTAAGCTACTTATATGAAATATGTCAGAGAAAGCAAGACCAGAATAATACTACTTAAAGGGTATTAGTCGAAAACATTTCTTGAGGTCTAAGATATCCTAACTACATCACTTAGACATAACCCTTTCAGTTTGTTTAGGTGCTTAGTTTGCACGCTCCTGGAGGACTTCAAGTTCCATCTCTGTTGGGTCTGTGGCCTGAATCTCATAGTGGATTCCCTGCAGCTCCCTTCTGAACCTATCCTTTGATGTTGCATATAGCATCTTAGGGCGAATGCGAGCAACAGATGGAGACCTGTAGTAAAATAATTCATTCAGAAACTCAAGCAAAATAAAGGCAACGAAACATTTGTAAATGAGTGCAACATCAGTAAATAAATGGTTGAGTTTTCTTGGTAAGTGTGGAGAGAGATGAGCTCTCCATATGTAAGCAGAAAAAAATAAAAGGTGAATTTTCTATGCAAGCAGAAAATAGGGACAGTATAGTATTGTAGCGTAACAAAATTTGAGCAAACCGCTATTTTTTGCAATCTACTATTGGCAACACTATTTTAAACCAAAGTTGAATATTATTGATGCGAACCCGATACAGAATTAACAGTAACATAGAAGACTGAAAAACAATTGAGGGAAATAGCTGAATATTATTGATGGTAATGGAAGTAAATTGCAGAAAGGGACGAATCCTCCTCTACCCACAGAGCAAGGCCCCTCTCGGAGGAGAGACACTTCTCTGGCCAAAACAGAAACAATACATCAGACTGCCTGCCTTTCTCTCCCTCTTCCTACCCGCTTATAACAGGATGGTCACTAAAAACACTTTCTCACTCCCCATCCCCTGCCACGTCACATTACCTTCCCTCCATTTCTTAGATTCTTCTAACATCACACCCCACACAATGGACTTGGACAACTGGTAAACTAATTGCCTGTTTGGGCCCGCATTCTCATCCCCGGTCCTATCACAATAATTCATGTGAATGGAAAGGCAAGACAACTATCACATGAATTTGGCAACTGTGGCAAATATAATCAAGTTTGGAAAACTGAAAAATACAACCAACTACTACTAAAAGAAAGGGGTCTAAACACAGTGTAAGATACCAGTTGATTAAAACCGGGTTGTGTCAAATAAAAGCCCTCTTAGAAGGCTATGGATTTATGCAAACAGTTCAAGCGGTTAGTAATATCTTTTGCCAAATATCAAAAGCATTTTTTATCAAGAGTCAGGAATTTGAAATGATTTTTGGAAATGTGCTTAAAGTCTAACATGCAGTCCTCAATTCAACAAGGTACTATAGTAATTGAAGTTAATTTTTGCTTAATCCCATACAAACAATTCAAGAACAACTAACCCCTATTCCATTTGAAAATATAGCTTGGCATATACCCTAGTAAATTAGCAATATGTTTGCTATCTAATGAAACTTAATAGAATATGCGAAGAAGTCGTGTTCTGAACATTTACTCGAGTGACCCATGAAGATTAAGAATAGGCATTATGAAGAATAGATTGATTATGCTATGATAGTGAATAAGATGAATGAAATCAAGACAATATAATAGAGAATTGTATCATTACAGTGCTCTCATTCAAATTTTTGTCCTGATTTATAAAATAAATCGGTGTAAGACTTGAATGCAACCATGCAACATCCAAACACAATATATATACATCTGTAATACATTGTATACTAAAACCAATGCAAGAAAAATTGGGCAAGTTAATATACAGAGTCTATGAATGTACAAGAAACTAAATAACTGACCATGCGATAAAAAAGATTTTGCTCTTTTGGCAGTTCTCAGCAGTCACGAAATCAAAGTCAAAGACTGCATATCTACAATCATTTTCAGGCAAGGATGCAGTGAAATCATCATAGCTCTCAGAAGGGCCTCCAGTTTTTTCGACCACAACCTCTTTCTTTTTCTCATCAATTTTGAAAATCACATAGCGATATACTTTCTTCCTCTGCAATTCCTGAAATGTGCTTACACTCTGCTCAGCAACACCCATCCCAGAAGATGCATTTCCCTACAACAAATCCACATATTAGTTACACGAAATTCCAATCCTTTTTTCAAACCAATATAATCAAATCCCCCAAAAAAGAATACTAAAGTCCTTCCAATGAAATGAATCCCAGCAATGAGGAAAACAACATGTTTGGCAGAGCATTCTTTTGGAGAAAATGATTGCCTCTTCTTTATTTTTTTAAATTTAAAAGCTCTCTATGTCAAGAAAATATAACTAAATCACCAATCAAAAAGGGGAAACTGTAAATATTACCGGGGAATGAGATATATCTTACTCCAGGGCACAAAATGTGCATGCAGTAAGTGTGCAAAAAATAAGTCAAAGTTGACAGTAAGTGTCTACTTGTCTAGCTTAAGAGAAGTTATGACTACACTTCGTATTTGGATCCTCTAAAGTGACTAAAGTATAAAGTGTGAAAATCAAGGGTTGTTATTTTAACTTGTAATTTGTTATAATGTACCAACACTATCTACATTTAACTTATAATCTAATGGTTGATATTACTCAGTTTGTACTCTAAAGTGAATTGCTCACTTTAGAGGATCCGGATCCCAACACTTAATAATCATATTAAAGGGGTGTCTAGTGTCCGACACATGTAACTGCATTCAATCACTTATATATTGCTACTAGTGTCGGTGTCATGTCCAGTGTCTGTGCTTCACGGGTTTCTGACACCATATAAAGAGTGCAAAAATGGGCATGCTTAAAGCTACTTGTAACTCAAAGCAACTTCATCCATGAGGAAAAATGAAGTACCGCACAAGACTTCATTTGACAAAATCAAGCCTAATTTCTTAACACCATTGGAATTTAAACAAAACATATATCTTCGCATTTTGGTCATTTCAAAGCTTAATAATCACCAGTCCAACAAAGTACTAAAACATGCACTGAGAAAATTTGATTCAAAAGTAGACAAATTTATTTTGAAAAAAAAAAAAAAGAAGAAGAAGTGAGAAACAACATCTACAAATGTCCAACACCAACACTTGTAATTACACTAAACTATGCAATTTTCTCAAATTATTAGCGTGTCGGTGTGTCAAAGTGTCGTGTCTGTGCTTCATATTATATCTATAAAATTGTGTTTTTTTTTTCTCTTCGCAGTTTTAAGGTCCCAAGTGAAAGTGTCTAACCCACAATATCAGCATTGTCGGTTGAGATAGGCCTTACCAGACATTTTAGCATCGAATAAAGAAAATAAAAACATATGATTGAAAAATATATGGTATATTCAAAACAATAAAAACCACATAATATGAGGAGTCAACCACAAAGCAAAATAAAAACTGAGACCCAAAATTTGTAGTGGGAAGAACATCAAAATCAGCCATGCAACCAACGAAATCCAACAAAAACATCAACATTCGATGAAATCAAACCAAAATCAGCATGGTCTTAAGGAAAATAAAAAAAAAATTAAAAAAATGATAGAATGGAAATGGAAGCTTACCCCTCCAACTCCCACTCTGAAAGCCATAGGTATGAAGCTGCTACAGTGAAGAGTCAAGAATTTAGATGGATTTGTAGAGAGAGAAAGTGAGAGGAGAGAGAGAATTGCGTGGAGATGAAAAAGGAGAAAATGCGACCAGTCACCTAAGCTAAATTCGACAAAAATGGTTCAAAAAATATTGTTTTATGTAAAAAAAACACTTAAAAATATTACTCCATGCTCCCACGCTCCCTTTAATACTTTAAAAATATTCTTTGAGACAAATCTAACGAATCTTGTATGATATTATTTATCTTTGTACATTGGTAGAAAAATATGGTTAAAGTAAGTTAGGTCAAAATTACACATTTTTAAATTGGTCATCTATTACGAGACGGAGGGAATAGTATTTTAGGTTAAATTTCACCAAAGTCATTTAAGTTATTTAATCGTAAAAAATTGATCATTTAATTTTTTCCGTACTAGTTGATTTTAAGTTTTTACCATATCAATTAGGTTTTTAAGTTATTTAATCGTAACAATTTAATGCATTTTAGATTTTCAAAATGAAAGTTATTTGGGACCTAAAATTTACAATTAAACAACTTAAAGGATCTAAACGTTATAACTAACTTGTTACAATTAAATAATTTACGGAAAAAATATAAATGACCAATTTATTACGATTAAATAACTTTAAGGACTTTTGGTGTAACTTAGTCAATATTTTATTATATATTAGTTTCACATTTACTTAACCGTGTCTCGGTACCGGTTAAATAGCCATTTTCATTTTTGAATGGTCACAATAGTTCTTCAATATAATAAAATTATAAAATAGTTTATGATTGTGCACTCCCTTATTCAAAATAGTAAATAATGTTAAAATGCTTCCTTTTACGATGTGGCCTTGGACTATTGAATGGTCGAAACGTGGTGGGTTAACGCATGGAGGGTTAAAATGGGAAGTAGGCATGAAAGATGTAAGCATTTTTTATCGGAAAAATGAGCATTTGTTCTTGTTATAGACTATTTTGACTAACGAAATGTACAATTGAGAACTATTTTATAGTTTTTCTACATTGAATGACTATCATGGTTCTTCAGTACACGTTTAAAGATGAAAATGTTTATTTATCTGCCCTAAATGTAGTTGATTTTTTATTTCAAAGAAAATTTACTATGATTTTATAAAATTATTCCTCAATTTTTCATTAATGACATAAAAAGTGACATTAAAATAATTGAAAGAATATAGCGTCAAAAGCAGTGTTTTAAAACCCGGACCGACCCGTTTGGTCGGACCGTGAACTAGAGGGTGCAGCGGTTCGGGCAGGCTACATGACTGGATATGTAATTAACCCGGTGTGACCCCGCCGGATCAGTGGGCGGACCGTTGAACCACTTCATCCCACCCGACCCATTTTTCCATTTATTTATTTATTTTTTAATAAAAAGGCACGACATATATGAAGACAAAAATCCTAGTAACACATACTCCCAACCCAAATGTCATTTTCAACCGTCGTTCTCCTCTCCCATCTCAACCGACGAAGATGATGAATATGGATATCAAGACTATGACAATTTGACTCCATGGGCATAAATAGTTTATTGATTAGTGAATCGTTATAACTTATTTGAGTTTTTGTTTTTTGTCAACTATGTAGCTTACTTGGGTTTGTAAGTGTCTTATATTTTGATTTTCAACAATCTTTAGAACATATTATGTTTTAAAGATGGAATCTCAATTGGAACTTATTTGTGAGATTTTTTATTCAATACTATTGTTTAATGTATAAGCTAATTTGAATTTGAATTTGAATTAGCTTGAATTGTGATGCAGTTAAGAAATTAACTTGCAGCTGTGAATATAATTTTTTTAATGTACGAACTTTAAATAGGAAAAAAAATGACAGGATTTTTTTTTATCAAAATATCATTCACAATGTAATTTTTTTGTCATAAATATTTTTATATGGACCGGGTCAATAGTCGTGCGGTCCGGTCAGTGATCCAATGACTCAGTGTCTTGACTGGGTCGATCACCGGTCCGAGTTTTAAAACATTGATCATAAGTAAAAGGTATTATAGGAAGATAAATGCTAAGAACGATTTATTTCTAACATATTTAATTTATTATTGTTTGAAACTTAATTGAATTTCACATTTACTAGAGATTTATTTTTAAAGTTTGAGACTCGTATTAGTTTCATCTAATAAGATACTGGATGTTAAAAAATATGTTTGAAAGAGAGTCTTCATTACACCTTTATGCTAAGAAAGAAAAATCAATGATGCATTTGATATTGTAAAGTGACATATAGTAAAACACAAATATTTTTCTAAAGTTACATACAATAAAACAAGAAAAAGTATTTTATTTTTAACTAAAGAAAGTCATACTCCACTATGGAGAGATGTTAAAATTATACTAATTTTTCTTCTGATTTAAAATAAATATGTTAAATACGATGTTCTTCCTTACGAGATGATTGAACTAAATTCTTTTCTCTTCTCATGTTAAATTTTATATTGTTTTTACACTCCTTTACCTTGACAAACTTTTTAGCTCATTTTATTATAATTATAATTATAATTTTAATATGCACTTTTTTTATCTGTTTTTTATTCACAATTTATTTAACAACATACTATAAACTATGAACCAAAATAAAATTAAATACAAAGATTGAATTTCATCAAAAATATTGGACAAATGATTAAAACTGGTAAATTATGCTAATTACAAAAATTAATAATTAAATTTTGTCTGCAAGTACTAACTCAAATGTGTGTGAGTTTTAATGGTTATTTTATATTTAATCTATCCACCAAAAAAATATTATAAATAATAAAATTAATAAAGAAATCAAAATTGAATTTTTAAGTGGCAACATAAAGTTTTTTGACATAAAATGGTGATTTGAAGTTAATTGTTTGAGTAAATTACACTACCCTCCCCTCAAAGATGCTTGAATTACACTCCCCTCCCCTCTTATGTTAAAATATACACTTCCCTCCCTTGAAAAAAAATTATAATTCCCTCCCTTATAGGATGCTTGAATTACAACCCCCTCCCTTAATAATTAAATATAAACTACACTTAAATCTATTTTAACATAAATAAATATATTTTTTTATGATATATAAAAATTTTGAACCACCATTTAAGAAAAATAAATTCATTTCTTTATAATTTAAATGTCAATGATAATTAAATTTAAATACTTTCCTATTAATTTTATAATTTAGAGTGTAAAATTAACTTTTAAATAACCATACTTTATTGTCTTTAGTAATTTTTAACATATTTTAATTTTATTTTGGGTTGTTTCATATTTTATAATAGGGTTTAAAATTATATGTTAATGCAATTGTGAATAAAAAAAATATGGAAAAATATGTATTCAAATTTTGATTATATTAAAATAGACCGGTAATACTATTTTTTTTTAAGTGTTTCAGATTGTTAATTTTTTTGCTAGATTATTAGAAATAAAAAACAAATATTGAGGGAGTAAAGTGTAGGTTTTAACATAAGAGGGGAGATGAATGTAATTCAAGCTTCTCTCAAGGGAGGGGAGTGAAATATTTTCTAATATGTTTTAAATAAGAGGGGAGGAGAATGTATATTTTAACATAAGAAGGGAGGGGAGTGTAATTCAAGCATCTTTGAGAGGAGGGGAGTGTAATTTACTCTAATTGTTTTTTGAGGAAATTTGAAGTTAATTGTTATTATATAAATATTTACTTATATTAAAAGTGGTTAACTATTGGAAACGTACATGTAGATAGGGACCCCAAATTTTTCATCTTTTTTTTTTGTTAACGATCTTCTTCTTTCTGTAAAGACGTCTATTGAGCTGACTCATTGTATTATATATTTCTTGGATTTTTATGTGAAGCCTCGAGTCAAAAAATAACAACCAAAAGACTTAAATTTTGCAGTCGTGCAACAGCTCATAAGTGATATTGTTCATCCATGTTATTGAGGGATTTTGCAGTCGTGCAACCCATATATTGATCATGCTAGTGGCTTCTAATCACATTAAAAATTTCTCTTCTTTGACATGAAAGGATTGGATCTTCAATAAATAGTAGTAGGAGTGCATAATAAATATTTTCAGGCTATTTTTATGGTATCATGCTAGTACTTTTGGATGTGGAGAAAAAATAGTCTCAAAATATTATTGTGACCAGTAACATAAAACCCGTAACCAACAAATATGATAAAAAAAAAAAAAAAAAATTGGTAACTTTTTTTTTTTGTCTAATAGCCTGGTGGCTGGAGCTCACCAATTAAACGTGGAGAAGTGGGGTGTCCGGAGTTCAAACTCTGACCCCTGCATAAATTATGCAATGTCTCTACCAACTAAGTTAAGCTCACGCGACGGTAACTTTTTTTAATCTACCAAAAAAAAACCTTTTTAATTTTAATTGAGAAAAAAACTATAAAATTCGAAACAATAAAATTGCATTATGTCAATTCCAAAAAAAAATTGCTTTGTGCCGACGACGAAATAAAATTTCCTTTATCAGGGTCCTATTATTTTTTTAAAAAAAAAACAAAAATAAATATATTAATCAAAGCTAATTGGTCCTTCAAACACATGATGTACCAAAAAAAAACTTGATAAGAGTTACAGCATTACATCTAAAGTATACTTCAAAAAAAAAAAAAATACATCTAAAGTCGAAACAACAATCAAACAACAAAGGAGAACAACAAGTAATAGAAGCTAATCATGGAATAAAAAAAAATATTGGACATGATTAATCCTCCAATACTAATAATAAAAAAAATGAAATTAATATATCTTACTTTCAACCATCAATAAGATTGCATCTTAAGTTTTTCACACAAGGTTAGCAAATTTTTCTCCACATGTTGAAAAATGCGTCAATATCTTTCTTTCAAATAACGCAAACTCAACATAGCCAAATAATGATCAATCTCAATTGAGTCTGCTTATAGAGACTCCCTAAACACAAGAAATAATCAATATGATCCAAAATCGTACCCGAATTAGCAGTATAAAGCCTATCCATTTTGTAACGAATGACCAAATTCTACCAAATAAACCACATCGGTAAAAATTTGATCCATATCTTCATTTAGTCTACATCCTCAAGTACAAGTTTGATCATTAGCTTGCAGCACTCACTCTTAGACAAATTAAATTTAGTATGGATTCGATTAAAAAACAAACGCCAAACGAAGATATTAACTTTAAGATGAACCACTTTGATCCATAATTTATGAGCATCAATTGGAAGATTGCCATCATTCTCTGAAGTCAAGAATTGATAAACATTGCTAACGGTATAAGATTTGGCCAGATGTAATTGCCAAACCCACCTATTTTCCACATCATCCTACAAAAAATAGAAGTTAATAATTTACAACAATCCTCCACACGTTTTTCCACCCATGCCAATAACCTCCTCATCTACTTCCACGCCTCATTACCTACGTCCCAATCCAAAGAGAACATATTTGTCATCGTCACTAATTTGTTCTCAGCTAACTCGTATAACCTCCTAAAGCTTACATTAAACGAGTCTCCATCCATTCAAGGGTCTCGTCAAAATAACGTAAAGAACCCATCACCCGACCCAAATTATCAACCAACCAATTCTCCTCCCCCAAACTTACACCGTCGCGAATCAAATTAATGTCCTAATTAACCTCTTTCTTGGTAGAAAATGTTTTAATTAACTTTTCTTGATAGATATTTTTAATTAACTTTAGCACACAGTCATAATGTTCATCACATGATTAAATTTTTCAGTGGTAAACAAAAATAGGCAACTTCTCAATTTTCTTATTAACCATAATAACCACAAGATTTAGACATGTTATTTAAATTTTAAACACATGTAAAAGAAAGTAATAGAAAAGTAAAATTAATTGCTCAAAATAAAAAGTAAAAATTAAATTATGTGTTTTTTTTTATGTATGTATGTGACATAATTAGGGTTGTGACCACTCAAATATTTCACCCACAAAACACTATCATAAATGGACTAGTAGCTTAATTTAAGTCAAATCATTATTCTTTATTTGATCTTATATATCACCAGCCCCTAACCAATGATTTAGGCCAAGTGGTTAGGAGTTGAACCCCTAAGGGGTCAGTGTTTGATCTTTGAATTACGTATCAAAAAAATTCATAATTATTCTTTTTTATGCAACAATAACTATATTTTTTAATTTAAATGAAATTGTTAAAATAATAATAATAATATATAATTTAAGACGGATGAAATACTATTTTTTTTATATATATTAAATATATTAATAAAAAGATATTATCAAAGTATTATGTCATATGAATGATGCACATAGTCTACTTGGAAAACTGGTCGTAGAAACGAGGGAATAGTAAGTCGTTAGAAAATTAATGCTTGGAAATAGTTTAAGGTAATTTACAGGGACTTTTTGTTGTCTGATTAATGAATAGACAGATCGCTGATGAAATTTGAAACTAATAAAGTAGACCTCAAAAAGTGGAGAAAAATATCATAGCATGTAGAGAATCTGCATAAGATTAGAGGGACAAGTGAAATGGGGAATGTATAATATCTAAGTCATAATCCGATGGGATGGTCTTTTAATTTAGTCCAAGGTGGTTCAAATATTCAGACTATACCATGTTGTTAATCAATTAAAAAGAAAGCTTTTCTAAAAGTTTTTATTTTTTTTAGAGAAAAACTTAGATGTACGGTTTCAACGGAAATTAAACATTGTGGAAAAATCACTACCAACTCAAATGAAAAAAAAATATTACAACTATTAGTTAATTGCGTATTCTGTTCTATCTAACGTTTCCCCAATATTCTTGGTTGTACAGTATTATTATTTTTCTTTCAAATGTATTCAGTCGTTCTTTGATTCTAATCACTGTAACTTGACCTAAAATTAGGAAACATTAATAACCAAAGAAAAGACTTCCTCCATATCATTATATAATTGTCATTTTTTTTATTATTTTAACCCTCCGGTTATTAGGGAAAATCAATCCTAGTAATTCGAGTTTGACCGAAATCTAAATAAAGTTTAACACAAAATTATTCGATACAGGAATCAAGCTCAGATGATTCTGAACAATTAATCCTCTAATAGAGCTCTTTAATCATTTGAGTCCAATTGATTATGTTAAGTTTTGACTCAAAATTTGATGTTTGTGTTCTTGGAGAAATCGTGGCACGATTTTGTGATTTTGCAAAAATGGGTGTTGATGTTTCTGGAAAACCGTGGCATGGTTTGGGATCATGTTGCAGTATAGTATTATGTATGAGTTTAATCGTGACACGATTTTTCCTAGACTGAATTTGAACACTATACAAGTATCATTTGACCCATTTGTTGAGAGAGCTTGAGAATCTCATGGAAATCAAATGAGAGAACTGTTAGAGAACTTGGAAACTAAAGGTTGATGTTCTTTAACAGGGTCGTTCCTATGAAAATGGAGGTCTGACTCTTACATAAAAATAGGTCCCTAATAAAATAAAAACAAAATTTTTCAATAAGAAGAAAAAAAATTATATTGTGTTTTGATTTGTAAATATATAATTCAATATGTTGAGGAGAGTTGGGGTGAATTTGAGGAAAGAGAGAGAGTCTGGAGGACATATGAGCCTCAAATCCGTATTAAAAAAAATTAATTAAAGAAGAAAAAAGTCTTGTGTGAGTGTTGAACCCATGACCATGGAATAGGAAAGACATGTTGGAACTGCTGCGGCACTTCTACAGATATAAAATGTTTACCAGTTACCACTTTATTTGTATATAATAATAATTTACTTGCAGTAGATATAAAAAATAAATAAGGCCTCAAAATTTTGGAGGCCCAGCTCGGTGGAGCTGTTTGCACACTCTTAAAATTGACCATGTTCTTTGGGTGAGATTCAAAGTGTTAAGGAGGGTTTTTGAAAAAGGGTTGGTGAGGTATTGCTAAAGTTTGGTGAATGCTTCTCTTCTCCCAACACTTTTTGCTCGTGCCCAGCTGCCTTGCCGAAAATACTCCTGCGTTAGTTAAGTAACGCAGGTGTTAAATGATGCGCTACTTAACTAACGTTGTGTTAGTTAACTCACGCTACCTCCTGTTTTAAACAAAGCAGAACACCTCATTTCTCATCTAAAATCTCAAAAATCTCTCTCAAATCACCAAATTCCAAAATTCCTTCAAGTTCAAATCAAATAACACTCCAATAACAAGTAAGTTTTCATAATCAAACATCATTAACCTTTTATGTTTATATGTTAGATTTTTTCTCTTAAATTAGAATTTTTTTTAGATTTAGGGTTTGTTTAAATTTTGGTTTTTTTGGCAAGAAATCGTACGATGTTTTCATGAAAATGACTTGTGTTGCTTAAATGTTTAGATGTTTGCATGTTTATGTTGTAGTTTTGAGTTTTAGAGAATTTTTTTTAGATTTAGGGTTTGTTTAAAATTTGATTTTGCTTGCAAGAAAAGATACAATGTTACATGTAAATGACTTATGTTGCTTAATTGTGTCTAGATGTTTGCATGTTAATGTTGTAGTTATGAGTTTTAGGGTTTATATATAATTTGCACTCCAAGTGTTTGATGAAATGTTTGAATGAGTTTTTCATTGATTATCTTTAATTTCTTATTGTGTAGATTTGAAACAATGGTCGAGTGGATCGACGTTCATGCACAATTCAACGGCGGAGAACCGCAGAGGTTGAAGGTTCGATGTCTTGGTGTAACGTTAAGAGGTCTCAAGGATGAACTGAATGAATTCAACCATGAAGTCAACCCGGGAGACACAAGGAGGGTGGAATACGTTCGGTATATGTTGGAACAAGGGTGTTTCACAAGTCACCTATTGAGTTTTGACAATAACAAGGTATTAAAAATAATCAATTGAATATGTTAAACAACTTGTTCGAGTGTGCAGGATCCATAATCAAAGTACTATTCTTAGAGATTCTGATTGAACAAGTTCAAGAGCAAAGGAATTTATTTGAAGCTTAAAGCATCTGGAAGAATGAGTCTGAAGAACTGCGTC
>Ga0315914_1007989_pt1 | contig 14371 bp, 9 predicted proteins | sample MpolenodulesMG_FD_203920 | JGI IMG/M metagenome (GOLD analysis project Ga0315914, IMG submission 203920) | Medicago polymorpha root nodule microbial communities from Los Angeles, California, United States - elongated nodules | ecosystem: Host-associated > Plants > Roots > Nodule | place: USA...
TTTGTCATTTCTCTCTCTACTCTTTTGAAAAACAGATTTTCTCTCACACTCTCTCTAAGAAACTGATATGGGATGAAGCTTCATCTTCTACACACCTCCGGCGCGGTGGCCGGCCGCCCTAGGGCAGCGGCGCCGCCGCCGGAGTAGTAGGAAATGGCTCCGATTTCAAAAAAAAATTCACTTTTAAAAATCCTTTTCCTTCTATAATCAAAATCCGGACTCGGTTTTCAGAGATAAACAACCAAACAGTGTAGATATAGGTTTTAACTTTGTTCATATTCCTTTCGTTTCCGTTCGGTTTCCTTCTTCTTCTGCTCCTTCGTCGCCGCTTTCTTCTCTGCTTTCTTTGCTTCCCATCTCTGTTGTCTCGCTAGGTTCTTCTTCGTGTTCTTGGGGAGTTCTGAAGTGGGTTGTGATGGTTCTGGGTTTGGAGGTGGAACTGTGGATTCGGGTTCGTGATTCTCACCATAACTGCACGAAAACTGCTGGAAACCATTAAGTACATCTAATGGTTTTGGAGTACAACTGTTGGAAACCATTAAGTACATCTAATGGTTTTCCACAGCAAACTGGTTTTGACATTCCGGTACGGTGACGATGACGGTGATGATGATGAACGACGATGTTGATGATGAGATTGAAGATTCTGGAAACCATTACCACAACAAAATGGGTTTGGAGTACAACTCACATAAACCATTTCCACAGCAAAATGGTTTTGGCATTCCGGTACGGTGATGATGATGCACTTAAAAATATCATTATTTTATTCATTATCTTTTTAGTTAAAAATATCATTAGTCTCTACACTTTTAGCATTTATTTATGTTAGTCTCTGCCCTTTGATGTTGATCCCTGGACTTAGTGTTAATTTATCATTTTCTAACAAAATACCATTTTCAAAAAATATGAAATTTTTTTCTATTTTTCTTTATATTTCTCACTCTCAAAGCCTTCCTCTTTGAACTTTCAAACAAAACTTCAATATATGATTTTTTATTTAATAAGAAAAGTTTTACATTGTCATCTAATTATATCTTATTGTGATGCTACTTTGATTATATGATCAAATCAAACATCTCCACAAATATTTAAAATTTTATATAATGGGATGGGATGAGATAAGATAACCATGTTGATTTATTTAACAATATTAATTAATTAGTGTATAATAATTAATTTCCTTTTTATTATTTCTGTCTGGTCAATAGTTTTTTTTCAATTTAATTTGCAATCTCTTTATATTAGTAAAAAAAAAAATGTAAGATCAACAATTCAAATGCTCTGTAATGCACGAGACTTATTAATATATGTATGTGTTATACCCCAAGGTTAGCCAAAAGAAACTTTAATCATATTTCCTCAAAAAAAAAAAAAAACATAAAAGGAACAGGTATATTTATATGTTCTATAAAAAAAAGGGTATATTTGCTTGAAGTTTTGTCTTCAATACATAACAGCGATCAACAAACATATCATTTTGTAGAAAGAATGCGTGTAAGCTTGAGAAACTATATAGTACTATTAATTTTGATCGAGAAACTATATAGTATTAATTTGCTTGATTAAGACTATGCACTTAATATCTTTGATAGACTTTATATAGTGGAGATAAGTTTCAACTACTGTTTGAAAAGGACCATAAACAAATTTATAAAAAAAAAATGTTGTGGAATATTTGGTCACCAAGGTGAAGAAGCCAAAGGTTTCATTACAACCAGCAAGGTAGCAGGACTCCCTTGTAGGAGCATGCCTATGAACTTTGGATTCAGTGTCAGGACCACAAGATCAAATCATATAGGCCTATATAAATTATTTCAAATATGCATGCTAGAAGCGAGGGAAACATTTTTTTTAAAAATTGCATTAGAATACAGACTAAGTCCTAAACATTAATCATCATAAAAAAAGAATAAAGACTAAGTCATATCACTTCGATTTGTTGCTCCATCATTATGGACTATGGTTCAACTATAATGAAGGTGGTCACTTCATGAACTCTTCAATTATAGCATAAATATTGTTTTGGATAGGGTTAGGGTCCAATCCGTTCAGGAAACGCGGCTCAACTCGCAAAAGATTCACAATCAGCTACACCCCTACTAAATAAATCACATGACCAAATCTACTAAATAATCGTTTCATATCCAAAGTCCCTTAGACATTATCTATAAAAGGACCCTCGCCTAGAGTCCTTGTTTATATACACTACCTCATTTGTGGAGCCGCCTCCATTCTCCACCGCATTCAAAGCAACTCCGATTGTCATCTTTAGTTTCATTTTGGATAAAATATATCGAACCATTAATTAATATGGGAATGATGTTTTGTTAATTTTCAATTCAATAATCTCAAGTCATATATAGATAACTTAATTCTTCAGAGACAAAAATATAAAGACCTATCTATATAGGGTCCTGTGTTAAGACTATATAATAATATATACACATTAAGCTAAGAGCTAGCATTGTTTAATTGGAGTGACTCCAGAAATTATGGGGGGTTCAATCACTTTAGATAGAAAGTCAAATTAACAATTGATAATGTTGCCACTTATGATGATGATGTGTTAGAGATATAGTCGTGTTGAAAAGGATATCATATCAAACGATTCTTAAATAAATAAATTATTTAAGTATGGTTGTTAATTTGTTATAAACTATTAGTTTTTCAATGATGATTCTATTTCGATAGAATTGTATAATCAACAATTGACTAAAAAATTATTGTTAAGCATGCGCATGATCACTTTGATTTTGACATAAATACAAAAATATTTCACAAATTAGACAAGATTGAAAGTAAAAGCATCAAACCCAAAATCAGATGCTCTTTTAATTCTAGAGCCACTAAGGTTATAATTTATATCGATATCTATAGTGTTCCAATTCTTATATATGATCAACTCCAAGAGACCAAGTACTACAAATCAAGGACTGTGTCCAGGTTTATTATATTTGGAAGAACGTGTTAATCGCTTTACAAAACTAGAGAAAAGACATAATGTCCCTGTCATTAACTTTAGCTATAATCATTAGTCACTAATAATCTTTTTCAAAGCTATGATTAGCCACTAATAATCTTTTTCAAAGCCATGAGAAAATTGGACCAAGCTCCATAGAAAAGAATGTGATCAATTTAAAGGAGTTGGACTAATAATACTAATCAAGAGACTTTATGGGATGTAAGGATTGCGTTGAAGACGGCATATACTTTAAGGAAAATGTTTGGTGAACACCTCAATAGTATACAGGTTGAGAGAAAAATAGATAAAAATAGTGATGTGATACATTAATAATGTGATAGAAAACGAGACATAAAATGAAATGTTGAATGAATGTTAGGGAATATGAGATGTACAAACACCAAGATTGATCTTCGAAAATGTTTGGTGATCACTTCATTGGATGTATACACCTAGAGAGAAAAAAGATAAGAGAGAATAATGTGATAAGTTGGTGATGTGATAATAAGGAGAAATGATATTTGAACATCCATTTGGTGACAACTTTTGTGACATTTTTCTCTCTCATACTCACATTATTTTTTACTCTATCTCGCTATTGCTATGGTTTCCGTGCCAATATTACTTTCTCTTTGTAAATTATAGTTGTCAAATAAGTTGTCACCAAATTGGTTGTTCAAATAACACTCATCGATAATAAGAGATGGATAAAGATAAAATAAGATTTTGAGTGGGCATGAAATAATATATATCGGGTTGTTGATCTTGGATAACGACACCTTTTTTTTTCCTTCTTATATACCATTATATCTGTTAAAATATGCCTTGAATTAGTGTTGGAAAAAAGTCCCATATTAGAGAATATGAAGAAATATGAAAAAACATGGTTATATAAAGAAATGTCTTGTGTGTTAGTATTTCTTTCACCAATAGTTAGTGCTTTTGTTATAGTTGGTATTACCTCTACTATCATTATTTGTAATCATTGATTATAATGAAATTCTTTTCAATGGCTATGTCTGTGGATTAGTCACCACATTGTTGGATGTCATGTTAAATCTTTATTTTATCTTTTACTATTAATGTCATTATGTTTGCGTCTCGTTATAACAATATCATATTTTACTATATATTTACAAGTCGCATAAAAAAAAACCTTACTTATATGAGTTAAGTTGTAATTTAAATTTGGTTAACTAATTAGAGTTGGTTAGGTTGTTTTACAAGTTAGTTACAATTTAGCTTGTCATGCAAGTTAACTCATTTGTGTATAAATACTTGATCGCACTATGAATAAACATATCATTCAGTTTTATTATTTCATTTCAGTTTCTTCTCTAAAGTATGAATGTGTGGAGATCATTTCAGTTTTTTCTCTCAGTTATGTATGTGCATGTTCTATCAGTGGCTTCCCTAGCATATGGTTCATGATCCATGGGTTTTCAAAATATAGCTTCTGCGAAGAGATTGCAATTCATTAACAACTGAGCAATAAGGTTGGTGGTGATGGTTTAATGTATGTAAAAGAAATTAGCACATGGTTATTGATACATGTGGTGTAAATAATGGCTTTTGAAAAAGGAGTTTTCTCAAGGCAAGAATCGGGAGAAGTGGGTAGTGACTAGTTAGGAAGAGAAGGCTTCTTGCGAGAAATCCATGAAAAGAGATAAAAAAAAATTAAAAAAAAAAAAAAAGCACTTTTCAAAATCAATAAGAGCGTGGATGAAGTGAATTAAAAGGAAAGAGATATGAAGGCTTTGCTCTTGATCGACGACTGTATGGATAAGGTGAATTCAATGATGATTTCTTCTATCAAAAGTACAAATAAAGTGTGGAAAGCTCAAAGAGGAACTGTTTTAAACAAGGCACAACGAGGAGCCGAAGAAAAAAGATGTGATAAGGAGAGCAACATAGAGATGGAGGGAAACAGAATAAAAGTCAAGAAATTGATAATTAAACAAAAAAAATAAAAATTGTAAGAACAAAATTAACATGCGAAAAAATTGGAAAATTACCAAGAGAGAGATTGATGTGATTCTTAATTAAGCAAATTTTTTTTAAGATATGTGAATTCACTCGTAAGAATTTGATTCATAATCTCACAAGGGACATGGTTAAACCTCATTCGAAAGAGTTGAAAAATTGTAAAATGATAATTAATGTCCGGCTTAAATATGCAATTGATCCTTGTAAAAAAAAAAAAAAAAAACGCTCTTGCAAAATTTTCTATCTTTTAAAAAAAGTCCCGGACCCCACTTTTTTTAAGAGTTGGCATGTTTCAGCCTACGTGGCAGTTGCTGACTGTGCTACTTGATCGTCCACGTAATTAAAAAAATAAAATTCTGAAAATTATTTTTTGAAATCAAAAAAATCTGAAAAAAACAGGAAAAAAAAATCGAAAAAAATACTGTTAAAATTAAAAAATTTGACAAAAAAGCGAAAAAAAAAATTTTGAATTTTTTTTTAAAATTTGAAAATTATATATAATTTTTTTTCAAAAATACTGAAAATTATATTTTCAAAAGTTATAATTTTGAGATTATATAATTTTTAAAAATTTCCTTTTCATATTTTAATTTTCAAACATTTATTTCCAGATTTAAAAAAAAAATCAATTTTTTTCATATTTTAAAAAAAAATTAAAAATTTGAAATAAAATTGGAATTTTTTTTACGATTTTTAAATTTATTTTCAGTTTTTTTAATTTTAAAAAATTATTTTCAGAATTTAAAAATTATTTTGTAAGTTTTTAATTATGTGGTATGCCACGTGGTAAAAGTTGCACAATCAGCAACTGCTACGTGGCCAAATCCATGCCATATCAGCTTTAAAGTGGATTCAGGAACCTTTTTGAAAGAAAGAAAATTTTGCAAGGGTGTTTTTCTAAAAAAAAATTGCAATGACCAAAACCAAAACTGGTTATATTTACAAAGACCAAATGCATATTTATGCCTTAAAGTTCCTATATTAATTAAAATTTATCATTCCTTCGTTTTTTTAAGCAAATAGATTAACATGCAAAACAATCACAGTTTAATATGGTGTTATTATTTGCACCCCTATTTTTGCTAGTAGACCCCTATCATATCTCAAAATGTCTAGAAGATATATCTTAATTTAATAACGGTAGCACTAATTAATATTTTACAACTGTCCTATGTGAAATTTGAATTTTGTCCGATAAGATTATAAATTCAAATTTTTGCTACTAGGAATTGACACCTTATGGCACGAAGATATAATTTCATTTATTTTAATGGATAATATGTTTTGTTTCGAATAATTATTTCATTCTTTTTTGTTTTAGTCTCTTTATAAATTTTCTTCAACTTTTAATCTCTTAAAAGGTCTTCCTTCAAAAAAAAATCTCTTAAAAGGTCTTCTTCCACACTTTGGGTCCCTGCCTATAGTCAAATCATGTGCACCATTTATATTTCTGAATGAATATTTGCAGGAATATTTAGAATATTTTAATAATCTCTCACAAAAAAGAAATATATTTTCTTAACAAAACATGAATATTTAAGCGTTCCTTCAAAAAAAAAATCGTCAAAATCATAAAAATACATATTTAATTCATGTTTTGTTAAAAATTCTAATTTAGTTTTGGAGAGATTCTTATATTTTTCTAAATATGACTCTGAAAAAAATTCAAAAGTTTTAGTCTCTAATATTCTAAACATGACTGCGAAAAAATGCTTATAATATTTTAATTGCTTATCCTATTAAAATAATGGTTAAACATATATTTGGTCCCTATAAATATTTCAACTTTTTGTTTTATTCCCCTTAAAAAAATTCTTTGGCTTGTAGCCCCTCAAAAGTTTTTCATTATCACTTTTGGTCTCTGCTTTTAAGTCAACTCACGTGCATCACTCCAAAAAAAAAAATCGCAGTCATGTTTAGAATATTAAAAGAATCTTTCAAAAAATAAATTTAAATATTTTAATAAAACATACATTAAATATGAAATGTTATGTTTTTGGGGCTTAAAAGTTGATATTTAATTTTTGCTAAGTTAAGCAATTATAATTTCTTATTTTCTTTGGGATAGATTCTTATAATATTTTATAATTCCTGTAAAAATTTATTCTAAAATTTGTAGGATACAAATGACTTGTACTTAAATGTAAGTATCAAAAGTGTGGAATGAACTATTTTGAAAAGCTAAAGGTAGAAGAAAAAAATCAGCGGGATTAAAAAAGAAAATTGAAAATATATTGAGATAAAAAAACAAATATAATCTAAAATTTTATTAGAATATTCATCCATGAAAACATTGCCCCACCTTCCATTTTAACAACATTTAATTACCGACATGAAGTTTCAACTTTAATCCAAACAAAGTCAAACAATATTGAATAGCTGAAATAGTTGATTTAAATACTTACGTAGCGTACTCCTCTGTCAGAATAATTAGATTTCGAAAAAAAAAAATGTTACATAGACACCCTTTATTTTCATAGACTATTGTACACCCACATGGTTACGTGTCAATTTTTTGTATAGGTGTTAAAGTGTGTATTGTCACCTCTTTGAAAAATGCACACAATAATCGATTTCGGCACTAAAATTACTATACTATCTTGTCAAGGAAGAAAAGAAATCAGTAGCATAATTTACTTATATCATATGCTGTGTATGTTCCTTGTAAGTTACGGTGATTAACATTTTCAACTCACCCACTAGTGCAAATCCAATAATGAAATTGATGATCTGGAAAATCCCATCACAATTAATGTATAAAAGTCAAGAAAGACAGACACACAGTAATAGAATAATGTAATTGGATGGCTTAATTTTGGGATCACATATGAGTCATAAGATTCCTCTTTATGGAACCTGAACAGAATGACTCTTGCAAAGTTGTCATTTTGTTGCAAGTAGCTAGGGACGAGGAGAATAGAGCTGTTATTATTAACTGTTTGTTCTTTATACAAATTATTAAAGTTCTCTATGTTCAGGCTATATATTTTTAGTGCAGAACAAACCAGAACTGTTTTATTTCATTTTTCTATGTGTACACTAAAATAATGCAACTTGTACAACAATGTTTGCCATTGAAAAGGACTCACCTGATTGAGCTAGCTAATCCTATATTTTTTTGTTGAATAATACATATATGTATAAAGTAATAATATTATTATTGTCCAAAATATAGGATTTATATGACTAAATAAGGGAAGTATAGAAAAGTTGACGATGATATTAAATTTGATAAAAATTAGTTTGTCCTTCCACAAAAAGAGTAATGGAGTGCGGTTGAAAGTTCGATCGATTTGAGTTAAAGGTTAAAAATTGGAGGACGAGTTCAAACTCAGGTGAAATGAAAAATACGACTACAACGATTAATTATTAAGGTTTAAAAGCACACTTGGAGAGTTAATTTATGTTTCTATCATAGTATCCATTATGTTGGTTGCATAAAATGATTAAAATAATTAGTGGTGCGTTGATATTAAAAGATAATTAACACATGAAAATTGAAAGATATGGTCTTACAAATAAAGACGCGTAATTTTTTTAATAATTTATTTAAGAGGGTCCTATATAGGGATGGAGGCAGTGATATAAAACAAAACAAGTCAAAGTTTAAAAATTTAAAATTAACAAATAATGCAAGTCCTCTAACCATTTAACTATTTCATTTCACACACAACTAGTTAAAATCAACTTTTCAACAACAACATGAAATTGAAATACATGGTGGTTCTGCTATGCATATATATAGTAGTTCCATCCACCTCCACAACTTTAATGATGATAACTAAAGGAAAATTACAAGACTATAGCATGTGACATTTTTAAAAAAAAAAAAATCATCTAATATGGGGACCTCTCTGTCATATTCAACTTATACTTTACACAAAATATTTATTAAGAGCCTAAGAAAACATGTACTCATCCATCCTCTCATCTCATTCCACTATAGTTGCTTTGCTGGCCCATGTGAACTGTTAAACAACATTGAATCTCTGATCTCAGTTCATGACGGCTTGAATCTGACCCACAACTCCAATGATCTACTTTTAAGCTGGCCCATGATTTTCAGAATGTATTGTGTCAGAACCCAGATGAACATGAACATACATAATGATGCTTTTTCAAATGGGACCATAATTTTAAAAGAAAAAAATAAATTGAATTTTTATGGTCCAGGTGTTTGTGGTATGCCTTTAATATATGACTATTTTCAGTGACAAAGTTCAATAACATCTTTAATCCCAAATGCACAAAATAATTTAAATAAAATTCAAAAGAAAATTCTATGATCTCACGAAATCGGATCCTTTACTGCTTCAGATGTGTTGTACCTTAGCAACTGTTAGATTTAAAGAGAAAAATTCTCTTCAAAATCTAAAAGTTTCTAAAGGTCCAACACGATTCTGCAATTGCAATTGTAGAGGATCTAGGTCAATCTTTGTGTCTGTTGTTTACATCCAATGAGAAGCTTCCTTATCTTGTCTCATACAACTGTGTCCATTGATGAAAGTTTATTTGTTGTCACAACTTCATAACGGCTACTAACACCTCCCTCATCTTCTTCCATGCTATCTCCATCTTCATATTCATCCATGTTTTCATCTTCTTCATCATCAACATCACCATTGTCATCTTCTTCTTTTGCTTCATTAACATTCTTCACCACAGTACCCTCTTCAAATGTAGTTGGAGGTCTCCATTGCTGTTCTGGCTGCACCATTAATGGCTCCATCGTCTCATTTGGCTTCATGCTATGAAACGAATTAGAACCAAAAAGGTTCTGTGTTTTGTTCTTTTCTTTGTAAATAGCTTCAAGTTCATTAAAATAAGGACATGTCTTACTATCATCACGCCTTTGCTTGTTACTTTCCTTCATTTTTTTGTAGTATTTGTTGATATTCTCCCATTTTTCTTTGCACCTTTTTGCATTCCTATTGTATCCTTGTCTCTTCATGGCAGCTGAAATATCTTCCCACAATGGCGCTTTTGGCCCATTTTCTTGATACTTTGGTTCAAGACTTGTTCTTATCCTTATTAGAGCATGAACTTCACTTTTTGGCCACCTTGATGGCGAAGGAGAAGCACCACCATTACCACTTTTGTAACCATTATTCATATTTTGAAATTCAACAATGTTGTTGTTTGGTATCACTAGTTGTTGTGTTTGAACTTGTGATGCCAGAGCTGTCTGACACGAAGACAGCTCTGGTGCTGGCGGTGGTTGTGGTGGTGGTTGTCCAGACAATTTTTGGAGAAATGCAATAACAGCTGCATTTTTTTGAGCTGCTGATGATCTTTCTTGGATAAGAAGTTCGTGTTCTTTATTGATTCTATCCATTTCTTGAATTCTCAAAGCATCTTGTTGAGCAATGTGTTCTTTTTCACGTTTGTCTATAGCCTCAAGAAACTTCTTTTGCATTTCCTCTTGTTTTGCAAGCACTTGTCTTGTGAGTCTCCTGAAATAGTCCTTCCATTTTCTCTTCTTTCTATACTTCTCTTCCAAGTCTTCGTCCGAAGCCGTGGAAGAAGAAGTCGAGGTTGTTGTGTTTGAGAATAGGTTGTTCATGTTTGGCAAAGAATTTGGAACATTGTTGTTGTTAGGTTGTTGTGAAGGAGAAATGAATGTGGTAGGGTTTGTGGATGGAACAGTGGTTGTGACATATGATATTGTTTGTGTGGTTTCATTGGGATTTGTTGTTGGTGATGAGAGTGTGTTATTATTTGGTTGTGGTTTTGGATGGTAAGAGGAGAATGTGAGTTGTTTTTCAAGTGCTTGTAATTGATCAAAAAATCTATAGGTTTTTCCTTCTGATTTCCCACTTCTACCTTCTTTGGTTCTTTTGTGATACTTGTATACATTTTCAAATTTCTCCTTGCACTTCTTTGAGCTTCTATGATAGCCAAGTTCAGCTAGTTTCCTACATGTATATATAGAGGGATCAAGGAAGTGGAGGAGACAGAAAGGAGGTGATAATTAATTAATATTGATAATGATGATTGAATTTTGTTATCATATATATGTAGTATATCCATTGAAAAAGGAAATAAAATAGGAAAAGGAAAAACTAGACTCCTTTCACGTAAAAAAAGTAAAAATTTGTGATGAGGAAAAATACAAAGTATATAGTACTAAATTAAAACACATGTTAGACAAAAAAAAAAAAAAAACACACATGAAGCTAGGTAGTTCATACCTAAAAGAGTGACCAATAAATAAGAAACACACAAAGTAATAAAAACTAGATGGAAGGATGAAATTAACCTAATTGTTTTTGAAGAAGATGAACTCGGCATTAAAATTAATTAATTTGGTTAGTAAAATTATATATATGGAGAAGTAAATTATAAACTATGATTGAGTTCAACATGCAGCAAGATTCAGAGATAGAAGAATTTCACTTAGATGATTCAAATGACATAAATTATCTTATGACTCAAAATCTAAGATAAGTGAATTATTGTCTCATACACTTGAGAATAAGATATATGCCTTTTCAGAAGAAAAAAAAATGATTCCAATCAATGAGCTTTTTTTGACTAGTCCTACTGACAGGAAATAGGTTCCAAAAACTGATTGGTTAATTTGGATACATATCTAAATTCAGATCTTCTTCATGCATGATATAGCTTATAAACAAGAAAGAAAATGAAAGGTACATAGAAATAGAAAAAGAAGAAGAAGAAGAAGAAAACAAAAAGAAAAAGAAAAGACATAAATATTGAATTGAGTATACCTTGAAACCTCTTCCCAAAGTGGACCCTTAAGACTTGAATCACGAAAAACACCATCCATATCTGATCTTATCTTCAAGAGAGCCAATGTTTCTTGGCGGGGCCACCTATTTCCTCCACCACCGTTAATATTGATGTTCATCTTATCATCTTCCTCACCACCAATCTCTCTTCCTTTCTCTTCACCGCCGCCACCGTTTTGCGCCGTAACCGGCACAATATTCTCACCGGAGCAAGTCTCCATCATTACTGTTGCATCACCAAGCTGCATATAGAAGAAGATATATGTCCCTACCTAGCTATTATACAGCTTGAGAGGAAGAGAAAAAAAAAAAGAGAATAATTATGATCTGAAAAAATAAACAAGAGGAATAGTATAGTATAGTATACTCTCAACTCAAAGGGTTTTTATTGTGCGCATTGAGATGCTTTCATGAGGGTGAAATATATTTCTTTATTTTTAGGTGGGATCTGTCAATTTCATTATTCACGTCTAATTAATTCATTACCTAGTTCAAATTATTAATTAGCCAGGTCGTAATTAACTTTTGCTTTCTGTATTTGTTATGTGTGTAATTATTATTGTTGTCATTATTTTAAACTTTATGATTAGGGTATGGAATCTATTTTATTTTTTTAGTTTGTTGGGGTTGGATTGAAATAGAAGAAAATTAAAAAGGAAATACAATCACTTTGGGTTGTATTATGTGTGTCATACGTATGAGCTGGAAAAGTAGTAAAAGAAAAATATAACATGGATATTTATCGTTTAAAGAAAAAATAATGATATAAAGGAAGTTCTTTAAATTGGAAAATATTTATAATAATATTAAAAATATGATATCTTTAAAAAAAAATCAAAAATATAATATGTTTATTTTCGGAAGAAAAAAAAAATTAACAGATGTACATAGTGGGAACAGCCTGCAGATAGCGACGATGGAGATAATAAGTTGGCCCATTTGTAGGTCAGCTTTGCTTATTGGGGGCTTTTGGATTTCAGTGGCAAAATTATTTTTTAAATTACTGAATTACCCTTGAGATGGATCCCATTGACCTTTTGTTAATCATAGAGTTCTAAATCCCACGATTTCTTTTACAGCGGCATAATGAGTTTTGCATTCATGGGAAGCTTTCAATAATTCTTCTTGTACTATCATTTGGTGCTCTTTCCACATTCCCCATGATATTTCGTACTGGGGCAAGGCTCATTTGTATAATTCAAAAGATTAAGAACTATTTTGACACACTTTGAAATATCTCGTGATCGAACTTTTGCTTTCTAATTAGCATAAAATGATTTCTCATCATATAAGTCAATTTTCTAAAATTGGGTTAGATTCAATCCAAATTTGAATATATAGTATTAGAGTCTGATTGCGATCCACAAGTAATTGAGTTACAACCTCATACCATATTAGAATTTTGGTCGAGCTTAAGTCAACCTTATAGAACCGATTTGTACAAAGAGTAGTTAGGGCTGACAATGAACCAAGAAAACTCAAACATATTTCAAAACTCGATTTGACAATTAATCCATTGAACTTGGTTTATGAACTAAATAAGTCGAAAAATGAGCTGGAAATTAAGCTTGTGAATTAGATGAGTTGAAGTTAAGTTATGTAGTTCGACTTCTTTAGTTCATGAGTCTACACGATAATGTGTGTATGTGGAAATGAGAATTTCTTTTAGGATACTCTTTATTCAACTTTTGGAATTTTGTTGGGTTGTTTGTAGTTTGCTATGATTTTAGTTTTCTATTTTCTTTTTTTGCATATATATGCGAGTATAAACTTTGTATTTATTTGTGTCTATTATTTAATGATTTATGCTTGTGATAGTTTTATTTTAATTCAAATTGTTCCTTTTAAAAAAATACATTAAAAAACCAAATAAAAAACAAAAGACTTTTGAATTATTTGATTTGAGCAAACGTAGAAACCTAACAAGTCAAACCGAATTTATCATGAACTCCAAACGAGCTGAACAGAACTAAAAAAAAGTTTGTTTTGAGAGCTTTAAGCTAAACTGGATGTTATTGAGTCGAGCTTAGGTGAATTCAACTCATTTCCAACCCTAATAAAGATGATTGTCGCTATTTATAAACAATTGTTCAAGTCATTTATATTTTAACCTCAGCCATCATTTAATCCACTCCAAATTGCACATGATTTTTTAAAAAAAAAAATCTGCGTGCAACAACGACATTGTTGGATTCAAATCTAGTTAAAACTACATTTTAGCTCGAAATAAGTTTAAACCATCTCATTTTTAAAAATAAAATAGGATATATGATTTGTACAAAAAAAAGGATATATTTTTTAAAAAAATGGTACTATCATTTATATCAGCCTAGGTTTAAAGAATGGTGGATTCTAGGGTTAGGGCTCAAGTAAGTCCCTCACCGATGTACCAATAAATTAAACCATTAGATTTAATACACGGTCTAGATGTGTCAAAAATAAAGAAAAGAGTATTTATAGATTTCCACACACAAATCTTCCCCTGAATCTCCCATCTGTGTAACTGCGTCCTCTTATACAATGCTTCAATGGTGAAATTTCACAAGATCTCTAATCTCACTCCCAACCAAGTGTCTTGTTTTTTTGTGATTAATCCAAATCCGTTGTTACGAGCATCACAATTGAATTGAAATTATGTTGTGTATAACTACATCATAGTGATAATCAA
>Ga0315914_1007990_pt1 | contig 14369 bp, 11 predicted proteins | sample MpolenodulesMG_FD_203920 | JGI IMG/M metagenome (GOLD analysis project Ga0315914, IMG submission 203920) | Medicago polymorpha root nodule microbial communities from Los Angeles, California, United States - elongated nodules | ecosystem: Host-associated > Plants > Roots > Nodule | place: USA...
GAAAAATTATTATCTTATTATTTTATCGAGTTTTTCAATTTTTTACATTGGTCCAAGTCGGGACCGGACAAATTTATTATTTTAGAGAGTTTATTAATTTACCGAGTATTAATTTAAAGAGTTTCTATTGTATAAAGGATAATTTTAATTAATTTGTTTCTACTCTGATCTTAAATATAAGCGAAAAAAGGTTATTTGGTTCAAATTGAATCAAATAAATCAAATTTATTTAGTTTTTTTTTCTCTTATATATGCGATCAAAGTATTTCATAAATGTATGTGAAACAATTAAAAGAGCTTAGTAACCTCAAGTTGATCACCAATGTTGACAACTAGGGAATTGGGAAGGGGATTCACGTTCATCCATTTATTATCATGCTTAACTTGAAGACCGCCAATTCCATTTTGAATGAGAAAGGTCAATAAGCCAATATCGGAATGTGGAGGCAACCCAAGAGCAAGGTGTGGTTGTGGGCACGGAGGGTAAAAGTTCACTCCCATGATATGTAAGCTAGAGTCAGAACCAGATGAAACAATTATGGAATCAGATTCTAATCTAAGCTCTCTAATATTCCTTGAAGTAATTTCCTTGCCACACCATTGATCTTTTGATTATACTCAAACGCAACCTCCCTGGACAAACATTGACTACTTAATATTAATACTAGGCTTACTAATATGTTTATTAAAAAAAAAAGGCTAATTAATTATTGAACATAGAAGAAAATACAGAAAATACACAACATTCTATAGTTGCCTTACAACACAAGAAAGACACTTAAAAAGGCATTTTAGTCTTTTTCTGTTCTTCTCCTTTGTAACTGTTTTAGTTAGTTGCTTCATCTTTGTAACTACTATATATAGTTACTTGTAAGAACCTTTCAATCTAATGAGAATATTCACTTTTTGTTCATTTGATCATATGGTATCAGATTTAGTCTCTATCTTCTTGAGAGGAGTTTGTTACGATTCAGTTACAAGCTTCTGCCGTTGATGCTCAAGCTCAAGCTTTTTCACCTTCTTCGTTTTTGTTGATTTTTTGCAGAATCGCATTGATTCTTCTTCATTTCTTCTCGTTTCGATCTCAATTTCTTTGAGATTCTTCATTCTTCTTCTTTCTGCTTTTCACGCACTGTGATTGCATTCTTCAATCATACTCTGTTTTCACCATTGTTACTTTTCTTGCTTCCTCTTCATCATGCCTCCTCGTCAAGCACTTATTGCTCATCAACCAGACACAAATTCTCCATATTACGTCCATCCAAGCGAAGGAGAATATTGTTCATTTGATAATATTAATAAAAGAGAGGTGCTTTAAGTCACGAGAATGTACGTTCCAAAATGATCACAAATTATTTTGGTCTGTTGGATTTCAACTTTATTAGAATTCATGGGGAGTAAAATATAGATGTGGAGTAGGGTTTAGTCAACATAACATTGTAACATCGTAGCATTTATCGGGATACACCTTTTCGCTAAAAGTAGAATTTCTCTTAATAAAAAGAAACATATGAATCATCCATAAAAACTACAGACAATCAACTTTGGTGGTACTTTCAAACCCGAGTTTCAAGTTATCTCAGGTAGGGTTAGAAAGACCTTATTAAGTATGAGCTCTAAAATTAGTGTATGATCTCTCATTTTTCTCTCTAAAAATTATACATGAGAGATTAAAGTATGACCTCTCAATTTTTCTCTCTAATATTCGTCGGTAATTCAGTTTTTTTTTTTTTGGTGTGTTGAACTTAATTACCTGTAACCTGGTGGTTTGTGAGGGAAATTGAATTGGGGAGATGTTATGACTTTTAGATAATCTCTCCAATAACTAAAACTCTCTGCTGGAGGATGGAAGCTAGTGTCATGCCTGATGGGTGAGAGAGGATCGCCACTGTCACCAAACTCTTCCTTTTCTTCCGCTGGCAAATCATAAAACTCGTTAGTTTTTTTTATCAACTCCTCCATTAGACTCTCAGAAATTCCATGGTTTGTGAGCTGAACATTGAGATACAATATTAGTTTACATTAATCTCTTGTTTGTCTATGATGTGTCATACACGGTGGTTATTAAGAATTTGAATTTGTAATTTGAAGAGATGGTATTTAAGTTAACAATAAAATAGTTGTGTGTGTCGCCGTTGTTAATAATAATAAGAGTTGAACATGCTTTTCCCTACAAAAAAAGAGTTGAATATGTTTTAGTCTCTATGATCAAATTGCATTTTTTAGTACATTCAAAATTCTAATACCGATAGATATAGTTATTGTTTGAATGAAATATGATGGTTTATCTCTCAAATTTGATTTTATATAAAAAGCACTTTAACAAGATTTAGAATTTTGTAACATAAGATGGATTTAATGTAAACTTTCTAAAATGACAAAGGTTCAAGATAAAAAAAAATATTAAAGATTAACTAAACGATAGTGATTAACTTAGTGACCAACAAAGAAAACATATTTAGTTATAATAAAAATTTGGGTTTTATATATTAACTTATTTTTTAAGAGCATATCCAATGAAAGTATCTAAACGAGTTTCATAGAATGACTTATCGTTCCTTTGTCCTTATATTAGAGGAACCATGAAGGAGCGGTGTGAATAATTTTTTTTTTGAAGTAGTTTAGATCGGCAATCGTATCATCAAAGTTACAAAAGAAAAATCATTAAAGGGAGTTACGTAAAACTTGAGTACAAATACGAAATATCGTTAAAAGTGTGAGTTTTATTTTTTTAAAGAAAAAGGGTGAGTTTTATTAAAGTTACAAAAATTCTTTAAAAAAAAAAATTAAAGTTACTAAAATAAAATATGTTTGAATTGCATAAATATGACATGTCATTGTGGGAGCCACTTAATATTGATTATGGAACCAAGTTCAATACTCTAATTATACGTGTTAAAGAATTCAAAATTAGCAGTTTTATGTTAAAAAAATAAAATTAGACTTTAAAGAAAGAGCAACTCTTGCTTGGATACAAATACAAATGAATTTTTTTTGGGCACACTTCCACAAATAAAGAAAAATAAATCAAAAAAAATCTAGTCATATCATTCAATTATTTTCTCTTTTAATTTTTTTCAATTTATATATGTGTGCCTAATCATTTTCTATTTGTGTTTATGTTCAGGCAAGTATTTCTCTTAAAAAAATTTAATGCACGACTATTAACACAAAATTTCTATAATGATCTCCTTAACATGTACTCTTATATACTTACTCTAAAAGCTTGTAAGGTCAAGCAATTGCTTAACCCTAATTGCTTTGTTAGTTTCCCTCCCAAACACTAATCATAGGTGTGTGTTGCAAGCCATCAACACATCATTAAATGCTATTTTCAAAGTTTCAAATTTGAATTTCACTCATTTCCCTCCAATACATCTCTCAATTACGTCATAATTATGCCCTAAGCCCAAGGCCCCACCTTTAGACTACCATTGCAGTTTACTCTCATGGAAAGTTAAACTCTATAAATAGACCCAATACGTATGCATTATCTGCTATCCTCAAACAACTGTTTTCTCCTTGCCGTGCCATACTGCGTTGAGTACCATCTAGGAGAGGTTCATTTCCTTCATATTTATTTTTAAGTCTTCATCTGTTTGATTTTTTTTTCAATACAAGCTTTTTTCCACACGGTAGTTTTCAATCAGAAGAGCTTAATGTTATTTCTGCCAAAAAGAAAATCAATCTAAACTTTTTAACATGTTAGCTTTCCTTTTTTTTTTTGCCTTTGGTTGACCCTTGCTGCTATTTAAAATTAGTTTTATCTGATTTTTTTTTTTGGCGTTGTTTATGTGTAAGAGTTATATGTTGTTAGGAACTAACCTCACAAGAGAGATTGGCAGTCAGCTTTACCGATACGTTACTTTGGTGGATCCATCATGCAAAGGACAGGGCATAAAGCTTGGAGCAAGGGCTAAAGGCCGAAATGGTTTGCTTTACGTATCTCTGGATAAATGAGTTCTAAGACTTCTTTGCAATTTTATCGTAATTTCATTCAAGGTTATTTTGATTGATATGTATAAGTATACTTTAAGTTTTATGTGATGTCTTTTTTTGAATGTTTTTTTTATTCATGTTGCAATTTGTACTTGACTATAATGAAGCATTGAGACTAAGAAGATGTGGTTAAAGGTTAACTATGACATGTGGTTAAAACTCAATGCCATGTTTACAATTTATTAGTAGCTGTTCAGGAAGATCATAAGGTTTTGGATGATATAACATTTGATGCATATTATTGAGTTTTTTCCCTTGATTAAGATCGTTATTTATACCCCTATCCAATCTAGACTTGATTTTTTTTATATACATGCAACACACCAGTGAAAGACAATATTGAATGTGGAATGGTTTGGTTTATATCTTTCATATTATAACAACTAGATAAAAAAAAAAAAAAAAACAGGAACAACATCGGATATATTGCTTAAGTTTTTTATTTTTATTTTTTTACTCAATACAAACAAACAAAAATGAAACAGACAGTCATAGGAAAAATGTCATTATTGTTCTATGAAAAGTAAAATCACGTTTGATAAACAATAAATAATGGGGCGGTTACTTTTGATGTAATTTTTTTTTTGTGAAGAATTTGAATGTGCTTTGATATTTTCAATCTTGAAGGTTGTAAATAACGTTGCTCAAAAAAGCAGAGTCAATTAAGCCTACAATCTACCATAGCTAGTTTAGTTGGACAAAATAGTAAGAGATGTCCTCAGCTAACCTACACAAATTGTGTCACCCAATAAGCATGTGTGCACTACTTTTGCATATACACACGTGCAGTATTAATTGTTTTGTCTGCATAACTAATGGAAGATGAAGTCACACGTCTATATATATGCATCTAAATGTCTAACCAAATTACACAAACAAATTGCAAAGATATGAACAGAAATCTCTATTTGAAATGGAAAAGAACAAAAATGGTGATGCGATTGATGATGTTCACCCACCTAAATTCCTCAACACAATTGTTGCTTTTGGTATCCTAAATCATAATCTCAGATTAAAGGTTGGAGTACGTGATGTTGTTAAGGAATATAGATTAAAGAGCATGCTTATGCAATGGTACAAGACTAATAATAACTAGAATGGGTAAATTTGGGCGTGAAGGTAAGATCATATCTGGAAGTAATATTGGTGAGAAAGTATTTATACCAAGATTATCTTTTCCACCTTCTGATGTCAGGATTCCTTTCAAGTTTCAACGGAGACAGTTTCCGATAGCCGTTTCATTCGCAATGACTATTAACAAAAGTCAAGGACAATCTTTAAAGAATGTTGGTATATATTTGTCAAGTCCTGTTTTTTCGCACGGTCATCTTTATGTTGCAATTTCGAGAGTTACTTTCAGAAATGGGTTGAAGATACTTATTACGAATTGTCTCAAGTAGCTACTAATTAGGTACTTATTGTCACCGTCATTTTTCTGAACTTATCCAATTTCCACGTATTATGATCAATGTTTTAGTTGTTTTAAAACGTAACACTATGACGTATTCATATACATGTATTATATAATGTTTTACTTATGTGCGTATGTTTCAGCTGGTATGACCCGTGCGGAGCACGAGTCAATGGTCTAGTTGCATATAAATTTATCATTTGGATAACTACTAGGAAAAGAGGTAGAAAGGAAAAAGTTACCATGAAGAAACCCCATTCAGAACATGCTTTGGCGAGTTCATGAACAACCTTTGTGTGGATTTCGGGGTCATCTGAACTGAGGAGAGAAAAATCAATGACTGGGATGGAAGTTGCAAGTTCGTCTGCAACATCAATAACATCATAAGGTTCTGTGAGGGAGTGGTAAGTGGTAACTTGAAGGAATGGGAAAGGCTCTGTTTGATTCTGCAAAGGCTTTGATACTTGAAATATTTGATGCATCAACTTTTGTCGGTTCTGATGATGAAATGGTAGTAGCTGAAGTCATGGATGTATATTTGAGTGATTGAGTGGTTGGTATTGAATTTATACTATCGATGTTATAAACAGACAGAATCACTGAAGTGTGATCTTGAAGAGGAATAAGAAGTGATGAGAATAATAAATAAGTAGAAGAACTGGAACATTATTGAGAAAAATTGAAGTCCTAGACGCACCAATCCACGTGGCCATGTATGGCACAAGGCAATTAAGGCATATGACGTAGGGGTTAGCCAATTAAGGCCCCATTTTGTGTAGTACATATACCATATTACAGATATACATACTTTTTTAGTATTTGTCAAGTATCATTGTTTGTATATACATGACTAATATACATATTTTTGTGTATATTGTTTAACCAAAGATTTTCAACAGGATTTTATTTATTTTTAGAATGAAATTACAAATACTAAATGACTAATCTTGGGATATTGCACCCCATAAACTAAAGCTTCGGCACTAAAGAGGAACAATGAGATTGAAGAATCGTCCAAGAGAAAGAATTTGGGTACCTAAATTAGTAAGGATGTCTGAACAAGAGTTAGCATCCTTGTAAATTATATGTTTTCAATCGAGAAGATGGATAAGACGAAGAATATTGAATAAAAGGGGTTGAAGAACCACAATAGGAGTTGAAGTACATTGAATAATTTGAATAACAACTCAAGAATCACATTTCACTAGCTAGAAGAGTGGTAATAATCAGGGGCGGATCCATGTTGGGGCAATGTGGAGCTATAGCTCCACATTCTTTTTCCTTTTTTTTTTTTTTTTTTTAATAATAGGTAAAACGCAACAACAGAATACTGAACTTTTACAATGTGTTTCAAGCTTGAGTTCTGCGAAGTCATTTGCAGCTTTTGATGTGAACAAGTTATTGAGGATGATTGAGTTTTATCCAAATTATTTTATAGATGTGTCGAAAGTGGCGTTACGCACTCAACTTAGGAATTATGTTACATATGTTCGATCTGACCCAAAATTTGCTAAGTTAAAAGAGCTTTCAGATCTTTGTGCAAAACATGTGGAAACAAATAAGTGCAACACATTTGCTATGGTTTGTTTATAAACTTTTGAGGTTGGTTTTGCTCTTGCCGGTAACAACTGCTAGTGTTGAACGTGGTTTTTTAGACATGAAAGTTGTGAAGAGTAACCTATATAACAAAATGGATGATCAGTGATTAAGGGGGGTGTATTGGATTAGGATTTTAAAGGACAATTTTTGCTTAAAAAAGTCTCAAAGATTTTAAAAGATTTTGTAGGATTTTAATGACTTTCATGATTTTAAAAGACTATCAGGATTTTCAATTTGGATTTCAATGGATTTACATCATAAGATTTTAAAGGATTTTAAAGGATTTTATGGATTTATAAGATTTCAAAAGATTTTATGAATTTTACGGACTCATTGAAAAGAAATGATTACAACACACTCTTTATCATAATATTTTCAATATATACTCTTATTTTTTATTTTATTTTTATGAGAGATGGAGAGAGGAGGGAGAAAAGGGAGGAGAGAGAGGGGTAGAAGAGAGAGAGAGAGAGAGAGAAGGGAGAAAAGAGAAGAGAGAGAAGGGAGAAAAGAGAAGAGAGAGAGAAGGGGGAGAGAGGATGAAGAAAAGAGATGAGAGAGAGAAAGGAGAAGAGAGAAGGAAGAAGAGATAAGAAAGAGATAGTTAACTTTTAAAGAAAAACAGTCCCAAGAAATCTTATGTCTTCATGAAAAACTTTTTCTTGTTAAAATTTCACTAGAAAATCCCACAAAATCCATCAAAATCTAATTTATTAAACAATCCTTTGAAATTTAAATGATTTTGAATACCATGGGACTTTTTTTAAGTGATGAAAAGTCTTGATTGAATACCCCAAGACTTTTTTAAAATGACAGAATCTTGATTGAATACCACAAGACTTTTTTTAAATGACAAAGAATCTTGATTGAATACCACAAGACTTTTTTTAAATTGCAAAGAGTCTTGATTGAATACCACAAGACTTTTTCATAATTAAAAAGTCTTTTAAAATCCTTTAGAATCCTAATTCAATACATCCCCCTAAATGTCCGTCTTGTAACTTATATATAGATAGAGATGTTCTTTTAACAATTAGCAATGATGTCATTTTAGCTCATTTTCAACAAATGGATAGAAGGCGATGATGTCATTTTAGCTCATTTTCTACAAATGGATATAAGACGATTTTCATTGTAATGTATTGTATCAAACAATATTATTTCTTATTTTTAATATAGTTTGCATTATTGTTTCTTTGAAATTTTTGCTCTACATGTACCTAAAGTCTGGATCCGCCGGTAATAATTATCATCTTCCTAGCTAGGCACGGGGATAGATTCTCTCGTGTTAAATTTTGGTCATATTCCTGACATGTTGTCGTTTTTTTGTCATTCAGAAGTTGTGACACACCTCAAACCATATGATCTAAGCCAAATTACTATACTCTCTCAAAAAGAAAAACCAAATTACTATACCCAGCAATTTTATTTCATATGCAACAAAATTTTCAGTGTCTACATGTACCATGTATTTAGGAACTTATATCCTCTATAATGACTTCATGTAGTAGTCTGTTGTACACAATTAGATTAATCTAACAATCAAAATAAAATAGACTAATCTTACCTATAACGGTTTACAACCGACTACACCATAACATTGACTTAAGAGAGGATCCGAATCGTCGTTTAATTAGTGATCACAGTAACGCACCAAAAAGAGTATAAAAAAACATGGTTATGAGTACATGTCCAAATTGTTTAAGAGAGCTGCTATATAGTACGATAGCTATATCAACAAAAATTCACGAACGCGTGCAAAGCTTGTATGACATTACTCCTTTTGAATTCGCATGGGCATGGATTGAACTAGTCAATTGTATTTGGATCATTATGCAAAGATTAATTGTATATTTGTATTCCATCTATGAATTGAACTTATGCAAAGGAAAAGATAGTCAGCACCGTTTGAAAAGTCTAGCCATTAAAAAAGAGAGAAAAATTACATAACTTATATAAACGGTTATAGCCATTAAAATATATTTCTTATTAATTAAATCTCCTGACTTTTTTTTAGGGAAAATCTCCTGACTTTTTAAAAACTAAAAAAAACTAACATTGCGGAGGTGAGAAATAAATAATGGAATGGTTAGTGAATTTTCGTTGGCAAAAGCTATCGTACTATTGAGCATTTTCCATTTTTTAAACTACCAAGGAGTAGTGAAATACTACAAACATTTAGTATTCTGATGAACATTATCCTTTTTTTACTGAATATATAAACATCATCTACTACACACTACACATACAATTAAATAACATTAACCATATCATACATGTCATTGTTGAGCACTATACCGAATCTTGTCCAAGGCCCTTTCATCTGACAATCGTGACTTCTGTTGAACTAAGAAATAATCACGATACTTGATACTTTTGAACAATGGCTTTTCTTTCTCTAATAGTTCGGGGGCAGGTCCAATATCTCTATCTTCAGCAGGTCCATTCACCACTACCAGACTTATCCTAGTGTCCTTGTTGTTAAGGATTGCTCGATGTGACACACTCGCATACCTCCCGTTACTCACAGCCTAACCAATACAAAGGATAAACGTTAATCAAACACTAAAATGAGTTAATCACTATTGGTCATGAAAATTGCAATGAACTTTACAATTTGATTTTTAAATATATGAAATGACATATTAGTCATAAAAAATGAAATGATGACTAATTTGTTATTTCATAGATGTATGTGAAACAATTAGAAGAGCATACTGACCTCAAGTTGATCTCCAATGTTGACGACTAGGCAGTTGGGAATGGGATTCACGTTGATCCATTTACCCTCATGCTTAACTTGAAGACCTCCAATTCCATTTTGTATGAGGAAGGTCAAGAAGCCAACATCAGAATGTGCAGGCAACCCTAGAGCAAGGTGTGGTTGTGGACATGGAGGGTACAAGTTCACAGCCATGATTTGTAAGCCAGAGTCAAAACCAGATGACTCAATTATTGAATTGGATTCTAATCCTAAGCTCTCGGATATTCCTTCAATCAATTTCCTTGCCACGCCTGTGATTTTTTGGCTATACTCAAAGGCAACCTCCCTGCACAAATATTGACTAATTAATAAAAAGAAACATATGAATTATTCATTAAAACTAGAGTAAAAAATATTCGTCTCTGATTTTATTTTTTATTTTTTTTCTGGAAAAAGAGGGCTAAAGCCCCAAGCAAAAAAACTTCATAATTCATCTCTGATTTAATTGTGTTGGTGCTATATAACATCTTGACAGATTTAACACCCTTCAAGGACTACTAGAACAACCAATGAAGGGCGCAATTTGTAGTGGTTCTCCCTTTAGTCATCAACAACTCCTTATCGAAACGGTATAAATACTCATTCCCACAACAATGCAAAGTACACAATCTTTCTACTCTAAAACCTCATTAGTTTGCTCATTAACTTACTTGAATGTCAAAATGCTTTCATGTACCACCCCCACATTAAACATCAACGGTCTATCCAAATCACTTTTTTTTAGGGACTTTTTTAATTATTTTGTACTTAATGATTAATAGCGGTATTTTTTGAGGGACTTTTTAAATTATTTTTCTCTCTATTAATTTTCTTTTATTTATTTTTTGAAGGCTTCTCTCTATTAATATACGTTAGTAAAGCAGAAATTATTTTAGTGTTGAACTTAATTACCTGTAACCTGGTGGTTTGTGAGGGAAATTGAATTGAGGAGATGTTAAGACTTTTAGATAATCTCTCCAAAAATGTACACTCTCTGCTGGAGGATGGAAGCTAGTGCCATGCCTGATGGGTGAGAAAGGCTCACCATTGTCACCAAACTCCTTCTTTTCCTCCACCGGCAAATCATGAAACTCGTGAGATTTTTTCAGTAACTCCTCCATTAGACTCTCAGGAATTCCATGGTTTGTGAGCTGAAACATTGGGAGACCATATTAGTTGTCATTAATATCTTGTTAATATGTCTATGATGTATGACCTCTTATTACTAAAAACTTGACTTCTAATGTTGTCTAAGAGACGGAGGATAAATCTCATATGCAACATTTGTAAAGTAGTAATCACCGTTATTAATAATAATAATAATAAGGTTATGTAAAAAAAATAGGGTTAAATTTGTTTTTAATTTTTATAAATTCATCAAATTTGTTTTCTTGTCAGCATAAGAAAGGGCACCTTTTAATCCATACAAAATTGTAATGTTTATAGTTCTAGTCCTTGTTGAAATAAAAGGTTAACTTTTAAATTTTTGAATGATCTTTTTTACAATTATGTATATTCAAAGTTTTCCGTAAAAATTTAGAATTGTTTAATATGAAAGGAATTAAACATGAACCTTTTTAAATGATAAAATCTTAAGATTAAAAAAAATATGTATCTAAAAATTAAATTTTGAGCTTATTTTTTTAAGAGATTTTATAATATTTTAAACATGCTTAAAAAAATAATTCAAAAATATATATTTATATATTAATTTTAACAACAAAGACTAAAAATATTTGAAGGATAATTTTGTATGGATTAGAATGTGCGGCTTTTTTAGGGGAGAGAAAACAAAAGTTGATAATTGTGTAAGACCAACGACATATTTAACCATAATAATAATAATTTCTCCTTTTCAAATTTAAAAAAAAAAATTGACATTAAATTTGATGTATCATTTGAGAAAACTACTAAGTAGAAAGGAAAAGTTACCATGAAGAAACCCCATTCAGAACATGCCTTGGCTAGTTCATGAACAGCTTTTGTGTGGATTTGAGGGTCCTCTGAAGTGAGCAGAGAGAAATCAACGACTGGGATGGAAGCTGCAAGCTCATCTGCAACATCAATAATATCATGAGGTTCTGTGAGGGAGTGGTAATTGGAAGGAATGAGAGAGGCTCCATTTGATTCCACAAAGGCTTTGATGCTTGAAATATTTGATGTGTGAACTTTTGTCGGTTCTGATGATGAAATTGTGGTAGCTGAAGTCATGGATGTATCCTTGATGAGTTCTTGAGTGGAAGTGACTGCAATCACGTAGAGGATTAGGAAGTGATGAGAGTATTGATGTAAATATAAACAGAGTGTACTTGTAATTACTAGTATGCCGTATATTGAAACAATAGGTAATCAATAAGCGGCCAAAGGTTGATATTTTAAAGGGTTAATTAAGTAAATCGTCCTTGTAAATATTCATAATTTTGTTTTTAGTCCCTAGAAAATAAAATCACACTTTTTAGTTTCTATAAAATTATCCATTAGCTTTTTTAGTCCCTATAAAAATTTTCGATCAGCATTTTTAGTCCCTGTAAAAAAATTTCATCAACATTTTTTGTTCCTAAAATGCTTAAGGAAAATGTCATAAGGACTAAAAAGTGTGATTTTATTTTGTATGGACTAAAAACAAACCTGTGAATATTTATAGGGACTAAAAACTTAATTAACCCAGTTTTAAATAAGGGAATGGACCAAAACACTCATTGCAAGTGAATTAAAATTGGGTTAATACGATTTTACCCTCCTGTAATTTGGGCGAGTTTCGGTTTAGCCACCTGTAAAAAAAGTTTAGATTTCAACCCATAATATGAAGATTTTTCACAAAACACCTCTGTAATATGAAGATTCTCCACAAAACACCCTTCACCTCATCCAGACGCTGACGTGGCACGCCACTGTATAATTATTTTAATTTTAATTTTTTTTTAAAACTTGACATGTGTGTAATGGACACTAACGTGTCATGCCACTGTTTAATTCTTTTAATTTTTATTTTTTTAAAATCTGACATGTGTGTAATCGTTCAAAAAGTTATTTTTAAAAAGATAAAAAAAATCTGACAATTAATTTTCAAAAATTAAAAAATAAGAAAAAAAATCAAATTTTTTTAAAATACAAAAAAATTGGATTTTTTCAAAAAATTCAGAAAAATTAATATTTTTTCAAATATTTTTTTAACAAAACATTCAAAAATTAGCTTAGATTATTTTTTTCAAATATTTTTAAAATTTTAATTTAATTTTGATTTTTTTTAATTTTTTTCAAAAGTTTCAAAATATAGAAAGATTAGGAAATTTTTTATTTTTTACATAATTTTTTGGGAAATATTGTTTATATAATCTATACTATATATATAAAGAAAACACTCACTTTCAATTTTTTTGGACTGACTGTTTTTTTCAAAAGTGTCCTCAATTTTCAATACAAATAACACATGTAACAAATAGATAAGAATAAATTTAAATATTAAAAAAAATTCCAGACTTTTTGTTATCCTCAATTTTTAAATATTAAAAAATATTCTCAAATTTGTAACACATCGTAAAAAAAAATTGGAATAAAATTTTCGAAAAAAAAATCTGACTTTTCCTAAATTTTTAAATAAATTGGTATCCAGATTTTTAAAAATAAAAATATTTTCCAGATTTTTTTTATTTAGAAAATTTAAAAAACTCCTTTTTCGAAAAAAATCTGTTTTATTGAGAAAATTAATTTTCAAAAAATTTATATTTCAAAATTTTTGAAAAAAATTTGAATTTTTTTATTCGAAATAAAATTTTTGAAATACATATTTCAAAATTTTTGAAATAGATATTTTTCGTAAATTATAAATTTTGGAATAGATATTTTTCGTAAATTATATATTTCAAAATTCTTGAAAATAATTTTAAAAAATTTTGGAAAATATTTTTCGTAATAAAAAAAAACCTGAATTTTTACAATTTTTTTTAAAAAAATAGGCACAAATGCCATGTGTACCTTTAAAAAAAATGAAAAACAAAATTAGTTATACAATCAGCACGCCACATAATCTGATATTTACAGTCAGCGTGTCATTCAGCTCGCCACGTCAGCAATTTGCAGAGTCACATGGGTCAGGGGCTAAAATCAAAGAATCTTATTTTACATGGTTGAAAGCTAAATTTTTTTTTACAGGGGTAAACCGGAACTCGCCCAAATTACAGGGGGTAAAAACGTATTAACCCATTAAAATTACTTGTGACAAACACTACTCATTAACAAAAGATTAGTAAATGTTTTTATAACAAGTTAAAATGAAATATATTAAATGCTTAAATATGATAATCGTCCCTGTAATTTGGGCCCGTTTTGATTTTCGTCCCTGTGAAAAAAAAAATTGACTTACATCCCTGTAAAATATTTTTTGTTTGAAAAAGGTCCCTGGTCCCACTTCATGGCTGACTTGGCATGGTTTTGGCCACGTGGCAGTCCACGTAATTAAAAAAATTAAAATAAATTATGGAAATTATTTTTTAAATTTAAAATAACTGAAAATAAATTTAAAAATCATAAAAAATTTCTGAAAAAATCTGAAAATACTTTTCCGAAAAAAAAATCTGAAAAAAAAACTTTGAAAATTAAAATTTTCGAAAACATAAT
>Ga0315914_1007994_pt1 | contig 14363 bp, 6 predicted proteins | sample MpolenodulesMG_FD_203920 | JGI IMG/M metagenome (GOLD analysis project Ga0315914, IMG submission 203920) | Medicago polymorpha root nodule microbial communities from Los Angeles, California, United States - elongated nodules | ecosystem: Host-associated > Plants > Roots > Nodule | place: USA...
TTAAATTGCAACAAGGCATGGCTTTCATATTGATGACACTTTGGCTTAATTAAAGGAAAACATGTAGTAAATGTGAAAGAGAAAAGTGAATAAAGGAAAATAAATTTTATTAACAAAGCAAGAGACCTGACAAACACCATTGTATTTTAATATTTTGAACTGAATGTTTTGGATGAAATGCTTGACACATACTAAGTTGTTCTTATAGTAAATGAAAATGTTTTCTAGTGAATTTGATTATCATTGACCGTGCATTTTGATTTAGAACTATATCTTGGGTTAGCCCGTTGGAGAGGCTAACTTGATCAACTCCAAATATACTTTGTTTCCTTAAATTCCAGGAAGGTAATTGCATTTTGTCTCTTTTATTGTATTTATTTCTGACCAATGCATTTTATACAAAACTTTTATCCAACTTAATATGGTCTATAATCAAATTATGTGGCCAATCCAATACACAATGTCTATTTGATGTTTTATCATGTACTGAGTCTTTCTTATCTTCCACAAATTTCACTTTCTGTCCAATCATAGCTTTTGTTTTCTAATTTCAGTACATTTGTCTCTATTCTTTGACTCAGCAATTTCCTCTGATTTTCTTGCTACTTGTGTTCTGGGAAAACAATTTAATTGACTTAGTCAATTGTTCCTGTGCATAAAATTCAAGCTAGAACCATGTAAGAGCTTGCACAAATTTATTGAAAAATTAAACTATTTTATATGTACAATTTTTTTATTAAAAAAACGCATTTTAGGGAAAAGATACTTGGAAAAATGAAAGAAATTTGTACTGTCAAAATGCTGAGATTTCTTCCTATGATTCGGGGTCTGTTTGAATGTTTGGAGAGAAGGTTTTGAGAATTTGGGAAGAAAATAAACTAGAGAGAAATATTACGTTTTCTTTGTTTGAGATTGTATGTGTTTGTAGAGTATAATAAATTAAATATACTAACATTAATATGTTTTAAATTTTAAGACTTCTATAATAACATAAATTGAATTTAAAAAATTTATCTAAATTCTCTGAAAACTCTTTTTGGTTACAGAAGCAAAAAATTCTCTGAAGCTCTCATCCAATGAAATTTTTGAACTTTCACAAATTCAAAGGATTTTGTATTACTGAAGAAAAATAACAGCTCAAAGTTTTCTCTTTCCAAACCCCACCATTCTCCCAAATAGACACTTGATGATGTAAAAAGAGTTAATCAAGCAAGAGACTATAGTATGACAGTTTCTTTTCCCACCTACAATACCTCACCATATTTTGGGATTCATAATGAAGTTTTATCCGAAAAATGGAGGGATTTTCAAGGCATTTTATGCTTTTGAAAGATACAATCCAAACTGCAGTTGGGCACGCGAGAGGCAAATAGGGTGAGATAAGAAATTCACTTATAGCATAGTTCTCTATTTGCCTTTTGACAAAATGTGGCAATCTTCCTAAGCTTTGCCCCCAATCATCTAAATAATATAAGAAAGACAATAAGAAAGCAATGCCTGAACAAATCTATCAAAGTTTATTTCATAAGAAAATTTATTATCACAATTCACAACATACAAATTCAATTTAAGTGTTTTTAAATCTGAACATAATTTAATCAAATTTGACAAAAGATCTCCCATCTATATTACAGAAGATTTTACTTATTTGTATCACAATCTTCTCTAGTCTCTAATGATCGGCAACTCGGGTGTAGAATGCAGACACAACAATTAGTCCAAACGAATATACAAGCTATAATAATGAGTAATCAGACTAAAATATGAAGACAACGCTGTCATGAACTCTCGACTTTTGATTCTGAGCCACACATTCTGAAATCCACATAAGATTTCTGATCTCCTGCTCCCTTAACCTCATATATGCGAAGAAAACAGCATAGTGAAACTGCAAATATAGACAAATTAGGATGGCGTTAGTGAATGAATAAGACATACACTACTTAAAATCATTTATTTCCTGCAAGAGTAATGATTCTTCCGTTTCTTATCACTTTGTAGAAAAGATTGCAACCATTTAAATTTAAACTGATTAGCTATGTAGACCAAAATTATGATACTCTGAAATGTTAAAAAATAAACCTGTTGCTCAAATGCTAAGCAATGCCTCTTGACCTCCTCCTCATAGAATGCCTTATCAAGCATCTGGCTCTCTCCATAGGGTAGCTTGGCGAAAATTGATTGATAAGGAGGGTATTTTTCCATGACAGCACGAACCTACACGAGCAACCATGTAAAAGAATTAAGGCCCAAAAAGCACTACCACAAGAAACCAACTAGAAATAAGTGGATGTTACAAACAACTATGGTGATTCAACAACCAAAATTTGGTAACCGAACGCAACTACAAATTACAAATGAAGTAACAAGCAATCGAATCATATATACCTCGGAAATAGAAGATAAAAGGGCATAAAAATTAAATGTAAGTTTGAAATAGAAACCTAAAACAAGAATCATCTGCAAGTAGGACAGTCTTCTGGAAGTACAGCTTAAGGTCATATAACAACACTTAAATCAAGGGCTAAAGAAGCATACAAATTGAAAGAGGAAAAACACAGTTTATCTACCAATGTATTAACCTAACATATCACACAACTGAGATGCATATCATACCTGATCAATGTCCTCACAGACAGCCAGTTCCTCATGACCATATGGATAGCTGTTTAAAATAAGTCAACCATTAGTAAAAGAAGCGTCACAAAGCTGTATATTGATTTTCTTTTTCTTTTTTTAAAAATATTTAATTGAAGGATTAGAGCTTACAACAAACCGAAGTTGGAGTACAATTTCCTACGGTCATCTCTGGTAAGCTCAGTACCAATGCTGCACAAAGCGGAAACCATGAGATGCTAGTTGTACGGATATCCAGATAAACAAAAAGATTATACAAAGACTGCTTAGTACTTTACCTATTGATGGTAATATTAACAGCCCTTCTATCACTGTCTGTGACACTTTGCATGGGGAAACTTTCCAATATGTCATCACAATCCTCCTCTACATCAACGTAAGTTTTCTTTAGGTCCTTGCCAATACTTTTTCGTCTTTCTTTTTTTTTTTTATCTTGAGGTCCTGCCCTTAGTGCTCGTCCTGAACAAGTAGAGAAAGTTCTTAAAACGCATAATGCGAAGAGCAAGTTGCCTAAAGACAAAGAGCTTGACTTGCTCATTGTTATATTGCCCGATAATAATGGCTCTCTTTATGGTAAATGATTCTTTGACGTTTACTTTTACTCCCCTACCATATTCGACTGAATTTTTTTCTTCACTTAGCTAGTATACTGAATTTGCCTTTAGGAACTGGAGTTTCAGGCTTGCAGTAAATCAGTAGCGTCTAAATAGTTAATTCCTGACATAAAAACTGCAACTTTTACTTTTTCTCTCTGCCACTTGTTTTCTAATTTGTATTAGTATTGAATGTTTCAATCTCATTTTTTTCTCACAGCACACTAATTTATATGGACTTTGGCATATCCTTCTTATTCTATAATTAAGTTGTCATCCATAATTATATAATTAAGTTGGCCCAGAGTCACTCATCCTTCCTATTTTTTAAATGATTTACTAGACCAACTTAATTACATAATAGAAGTTCACAAAATTTGACCCCTACAGACCTGGTCTGCCTTTAGTCCAGAGGATTGCAAGTAACTTAATTGTCGGTGATCATCTGATATGCAGGTGATCTGAAAAGGATATGTGAAACTGACTTGGGGGTTATTTCCCAGTGCTGTTTAACTAAATATGTATTTAAGATGAGCAAGCAGTACCTTGCAAATGTTGCTTTGAAAATCAATGTGAAGGTTGAGGGTAGGAATACAGTGCTTGTTGATGCACTTTCTCGACGCATTCCACTAGTTAGTGACTGGCCTACGATCATTTTTGGCACTGATGTTACTCATCCACACCCTGGAGAGGACTCAAGCCCATCAATAGCAGCTGTATGTTTTGTACATATGTGATTTGTTTTAATTCCAAGCAACTCAAGCTTGAATATAAGTTTTATACTTTCTCAATTTTAAATAATGCTCTTCGATGTTGTAGGTTGTTGCTTCTCAAGATTGGCCCGAAATTACCAAGTATGATCTTCGATTCAGGCACAGTTGTGGATTCTAAGATCTGCCATCCAACAGAATTTGACTTTTATCTTTGCAGCCTTGCTGGTATTCGGGTAAATTTTTTGCTTCTTTTGTTGGTAAAATAATTGAAGTTGAATTATTGTTTTTTGTTCTTACTACGTCAACGAAATTTGCAGGGCACAAGCCGTCCAGCTCACTACCATGTGATGTGGGATGAAAATAATTTTAGTGCAGATGGTCTACAAAGTCTAACTAATAACCTCTGCTACACGTAAATAACTTACCTGTAATCCGATTTGGAATTTCCCTTGTTTTTTTCAGCTCTACTGCTTTTGTTTGTTTATCAAATGCCTCCAAACTAAACTTCCAATTTTTTAAACACATAAGTTGTATACAATTTTGTTTGTTTATCACACTTCACATCAAACTTCTTAATTCTGCTTTTTTAAAACATAGCAACAGTTGTTTACAATTTTAAAATATATCAACAGTTGTTTGATCAAGAGTTGTTTGATTCTCATACCTTCACTTCAAACTTCACATTTCTTAATTTTTAAAACATCAACAGTTGTATACTGTTTCGTCTGTTTATCATGCCTTCTAACTTCACAAATTTTCATTCGAAAATCATTTTAATGTGGCGTCATCTTTGATTATTTACTGCAGATATGCCAGATGCACCCGTTCTGTTTCTATTGGTAAGTTTTCCATTTTCTTTATATATAAGAAACTAATAAGATTCATAGTTATTTATGTTGTGTTCTGTTAACAATTTGTGTTGTGTTATAATTTCAGTGCCCCCAGCCTATTATGCACATTTGGCTGCATTCAGGGCAAGGTTCTACATGGAACCTGAGACTTCAAACAGTGGCTCAATGACAAGTGGTGCTGTTTCTCGTGGCGGAGTGGGAGTGGCGGCTGGGTACCGTCATCTCAGCCAATTTTCTCGTTGCTTCATAAACCTCATGTGGTTTGTAGTAAATAAGTTCAACCCTCTTCAAGGCTGCCTTAGAAGAAGCTTTGAAATCTCCAATGCTTTCAAGATATTCCTGGACGTAGTACCCGTGCACCTGGAGCTAATGCTGCTGTTAGACCCCTGCCTGCACTAAAGGACAATGTCAAGAAGGTCATGTTCTACTGTTAAGAACATCTGTCAAGTTTCCTCTTAATAATCCATCTTGTGGTATTGTTAAGCGGTTTGTCAAATAGCGGCTACTTTTCATAGCGCTCTAGTGTTGCGTAGAAAGTTTGAACAAACCACTTTTTTTCCAATCCGTGATTGACAACTAAGAATTAATGTTATATCTTTCATTACCAATCAATTTTAGCTTGTTGAAATCTTAGAAATCAAATATCTGGATATTTTCTCCTAATGAAGGGTACACCGTACACGATTGTTGATGAACGATTTAATTTTAAGCTTAAAGTAATCTGTGTTTGAAGAAATTTGTCTCTACTAAAGTAGGAGGACCTTAGTAACACAGCACAGAATGAGCTAAAAAAACGACAAGCAGCAATTTGGCGTATTGGTAAGTATAAGTGATATATTGTATTCAAAGATATGTAAGAGGAAGATTAATATTTTTCTTTCAAACTATAATATTGCAAATACAGTGTTTGGACCCTTCAGAACAAAAGAAAGTGATACTGAAATCAATGGAAGAGCGGGATGATTTAGATATTGGGTTAGCAAAGCTTGTTGATCGGGCAACAAAATGTAACATTTTGCGATTCCAAAAAGTTAGTATTAGACATAATGTGATAATATATCATTGAATCAGCTAGACAACATAGGAAACTATGTCACAGACTCACAGTAGGAGTATCTTTCTAATGGTAGTTATTTTTAGGAAGTAATACATGACAAAATTATGTGATTGTAGTGATTTGATAGTTTATGACAGTTATTAGAGAAACCAAGTGGTTGAGTTTAAGTGGTAGAAAAACGAATACAAATTCATCGGGAGACATGGTTGAATAATCGGAAGAACTGTTTTCGAACCCTGGATGCAACAAACCTTTTCCAGAGCTTACTTACCTTCCGGTCAAACCCGAGTTTAAACACCATAATGTGTAAAGGTGACACTTATTTATTTGTTCCTATTCCTTCCCAATTGGCTTAAGCCCTTCACTTTGAGACTCTCTTGATACCCTTTAGACAGAAACATAGGAGAGGAAAGGCATATCCCATAGGAGAGAGATGCAGACCATATTGATGCACATGAGGTAACTTTGTCTATGACACTCATTTTTATCACAAATCTGAATTACAAGTAATTCACAACCTTCGTTGCAAGTCTTTCAACAACAAAACTTCATACAAAGCACATTCATTCATACAAGAGGCAATTACAACAACAAAAGAAGAAAAGAAATTACTTGATTAGTTTCTATAATTACTTGATTGTGCAGGACTTGTCCATGTGTTTCAGGAACTAATTTTGAGCTCAGTATATGGTTTACCGCTTTCAGCTATCAATGGAAAGGTTGTAAACTGATAACTTAAGGCATATTAGTTTTTTATTTCATTGGAAAGTTTCTATCAAGGTTATTTATTTCAGAATAATTTTTTTGTTAATGGAAACTTCGGTTTAAGTTATTATGAGAAAGGTTGTAAATTGATAACTTAAGGCATATAAGTTGTGGTAACATGAAATTGATTGTAGATGCAAATTATTTTGATGGAGATTTATAAAATGTTTCTGGTACTGTGCACCATAATGGACATATTGGTGCAGGGTAGAATCCTCCATTATACATATTGTATAATCCAATACAACTGCAATGTTGGAGTAAAAATAAGTAGCAGAGAAGAAGATTACATATACTAGTTCAATTCATACAGGACATTAAATTCTACTTTTTGGTGTTCAGATTAAACCTCACTGAAATACCAAAATGTATATCAAAGCACGCTCTTTCAAACAACCTTTATTGATTTTACATACAAAGGAAACTCTTACAAAAAGCAATTACAAGAACAGAAGGAAATTAAAACAAATCAGAAACATAAATAGAGAGGACTAATATGTTTATTGCTTTGGACTCACAAGACCCTTTTAAGCCATAACACAAAAACAACTCACTAATGTCTCTTAAAAATCTTATTAAGAAAAATTATAACTGAAACGCTAAGGCAATCTCTACACCATGCAAATACCTGCGGAAAGCAAGTGTTTCCCAAAGCCACTCCAGCAACAAGACCACCTCCATACCCAATAAGCACTATTTTCCAATCAATTTCAAAGAAAGATCCCGAGTCATTGCCATTATCAGAGGTAGAAGGTCTTGCATGATCTTTACACTTCTTCAATAGCTGATCCCCACACAATCCTTGGTTACCCTCAAATGAATCACTTTTGAATGTAGAAAACTGATTATTTTGTGGTATAGGACCTGTGAGATTGTTAAAGGACACATTTAAGTATTCCAAAAAGGTGATTTCTGCCAACTGTTGGGGAATTTTCCCTGAAAGACTGTTGACAGAAAGATCTAGTGCTTCAAGGTTTGAAAGCTTCCCTAAGGAAGATGGAATGCTGCCAATAAGGTGGTTATTTGACAAGTTGAGCAAAACAAGTCCCTTCAACTCGCCTATCACTTGTGGTATCTCTCCACTGATTTTGTTGCTTGAAATATCAATGGCTATTAAGCGGTAAAAATTCTGAAGGTGATTGTAAACCATGGCCAGCCCTTTGTTTGACATTGTGAACGAATAAAACTTATCTTCTGTTGTATAATATAGTCCTGCATTGTTCGATTTCCAGTAAGACCTGTACTCTAATTGACTTACGTTGGTAGTTTTCATTGTTTTCCATCTTTGGATCATTTCTGATGGAAAACTTCCAGAGAACTCATTGTGAGAAAGGTCAATGATGTGAAGCTTGGGAAACGTGCATGTCATGTTGCTTGAGCACCTAATGTCTCCATGAAATTCATTGTTACTTAAAGACAATACTTTCAACTCGGGTAATTCTCCCATCCAAAATGGAAATGAATCATTGATATTGTTGTAACTAATATCAAAGAATTCTAGCCTTCTGTTGTTGATCAATGCCATTGGCAACCGACCCTGAATATTGTTGTTACTGAGATCAATCTTTTGAAGGGAATTTCCTATCATGTATGTTTGAGGAATGAGGCCAGACAATTTATTCCCTTTTAGATCCAAACTTTCCAAAGATTTGCTAAAGTTCCCCAGACATGAAGGAACATTGCCGCTTAAGTTGTTGAACGATAAATCAAGTTCTGTGAGTGATTTGAGATTGCATATGGATGGGTTTATTTCTCCTGTCAATGAATTATGGTTAACAGCTAAGCCTTGTAGACTTTCTTTCTTCCACAACCAATTGGGTATCGATGTTATATTGTTGTTTGGCAACATAAGAAATTCCAGATCAGCCAGATCTCTTATAAATGTTGGAATCTCAACTAAATTGCATGAATCCAATTGTAAGATTTGAATTCGAGAATCAGTCATATGGGAAGAACTTTTTCCGCTATACAATGACAGTTTGTTGAATGCTAAATTTAGAAAAAGTAACTTTTTGAGCTTTAGAAATGTGTCAAGCTCTAGCTTTCCATGCAATGAATTAAAGCCTAGGTTCAAGACAACTAAATTTGTTAGGTTCATTATCCAAGCCGGTATTTCACCCTTTATATTGCTATTTTTTGCACTTAAAAATTGTAGCTGGGTGAGATTTGCAAAAGATAATGGAATGTCACTGCCAATTTTGACTGATGATATATCCAAGCCAATTAATGATGAAAGCCTACCTGCCCATGAGATGGTTTCGATAGTAAATTCATTCAAAGCAACACTCAAGATGGTTAGCTTGGTAAGATTTGCCAAGGATGCGGAAGGGTCGCCCCTGAATTTGTTATTATTAAGGTTTATCCCTGTGAGCTGTGTGAGGTTGCCAAGCGAAGAAGGAATATATCCAAAGAAATGGCAATCTGGAATTGATAGGGAGATTAAAGAACTAAGCCTTCCAATGGATATTGGGAGTGTGCCATAGAAACCTGTCTTGTCAAGTAGTAACTTGGTTAGTGAACTAGATTGAAACTCAGGCAAACTTCCATTGAGATTTGGATTATATCTCAAATCTAGATATTCCAAGTTTGGAAGATGAAATACTCCAACTGGAAATTCACCATACAATTCAGAATTGTGTAGAGATAGTTTTTTCAATGAAGTTAGATTTGCGAGTGTATCTGGTAAAGTAGATGAAATTGTCACGTAACTAAGAAAAAGGGTCTCAAGTTTTGTTGAGTTTTGAATTATGCTTTTTAGACTGGACAATTTGAGTTGCAGCAGATTGTTTGTAGCCATGAAGCCTAGATCAAGAGACAACAACTTGGACAACTGTGAAACTTGTGGTGGAATTTCTCCGGAAAATAAACTACAAGAAAGGTTCAGAAATTTTAGTTGTGAAAGCTTACCTATCTTGGATGGGATTTGAGAGTAATTGAAGTCATTGTCAGAAAGATCAAGAACTCGAAGGTGCACAAGGTGAAAGAGACTGCTATTTGCATCCATTCTACCGTAGAGTTGGCTGCTACTTAGATCAATGTGAATCACATGATCTGTGTGCTCGTGACATTTAATGCCATCCCATGAGCAACAATCTGTGTTGGAATTCCATGATGCTGTTTTAGGATAACCAAGAAGCTTATCAGAGGCAATCTTGTTGATGACAAAGCCTTCCTTAAATTGCAACAAGGCATGGCTTTCATATTGATGACACTTTTGCTGAATTTGAGGAAAACATGTTGTAAATGTGAAAGAGAAAAGTGAATAAAGGAAAAGCAATTTTACAAAAAAAACATGAGACCATGCAAACACCATTGTATTTGAATATTTTGAACTGGGTGTTTTGGATGAAATGCTAGAGACAAACATGTTTTGAATACTAAAGGAATGGACTGCATATAACAAATGAAAATGATTTCTAGTGAACTTGATTATCATTGACCAAAAAAAACTTTGTTTTCTATTTTCTAGACATTTGTCTATTATTTGACTCAGCAATTTGCTCTGATTTTCTTGCTACTTGCATTCTTGGAAAATAATTTAATATTTTGACTTTATCAATTGTTCCCACCTACATAACAATTTTATTTCGTACCGACATAACAATTTGTTTTCTCCCTTCATTTACTCAACATTTTTATTATTTGGTTGTATGCATAAAGCTTCAATCTAGAACTGACTTCCATGTAAGAGCTTGCACAAATTTATTGAAAAATTAACTATATTCCATGTACAATTTTTTTATTAAAAAAACACATTTTAGGGAAAAGATACTTGGAAAAATGAAAGAAAATTGTAGTCCTAATGCTGAGATTTGTTACTATGATTCGGGGTCTGTTTGATTGTTTGGAGAGAAGGTTTTGAGTATAGGGAAGAAAATAAACTAGAGAAATATTACGTTTTCTTTGTTTGAGAGATTGTGTTTGTAGAGAATAATAAATTAAATATACTAACATTAATATGTTTAATTTTGAGACTTCTATAATAACATAAATTGAATTTAAAAAATGATCTAAATTCTCTGAAACCCTCATCCAATGCAATTTTTGAACTTTCTCAAATTCGAAGGATTTTGTATTGCTGAAGAAAAATAACAGTTCAAAGTTCTCTTTTCAAACCCCACATTCTCCCAAATAGACTCTTGGTGATGCAAAAAGAGTTAATCAAGCAAGAGACTGTAGTATGACAGTTTCTTTTCTCACCCTATTTTGTGATTCTAAAATCCAAAAAATGGGGGGATTTTAAACGTATTTTATGCTTTTGAAAGATACAATCCAAAATGCAGTTGGGCACGCGAGAGGCAAATAGGGTGAGATAAGAAATTCACTTATAGCATAGTTCTCTATTTGCCTTATGACAAAATGTGGCAATCTTCCTAAGCTTTGCCCCCAATCATCTAAATAATATAAGAAAGACATTAAGAAAGCAATGCCTTAACAAATCTATCAAAGTTTATTTCATAAGAAAATTTATTATCACAATTCACAACATACAAATTCAATATAAGTGTTTTTAAATCTGAACATAATTTAATCAAATTTGACAAAAGATCTCCCATCTATATTACAGAAGATTTTACTTATTTGTATCACAATCTTCTCTAGTCTCTAATGATCGGCAACTCAGGTGTAGAATGCAGACACAACAATTAGTCCAAACGAACATACAAGCTATAACAATGAGTAATCAGACTAAAATATGAAGACAACACTGTCATGAACTCTCGACTTTTGATTCTGAGCCACACATTCTGAAATCCACATAAGATTTCTGATCTCCTGCTCCCTTAACCTCATATATGCGAAGAACACAGCATAGTGAAACTGCAAACATAGTCAAATTAGGATGGCTTAGTGAATGAATAAAACATACGTACACTATACAGAAACATTTATAATTAAGCCAATCAATATCCTTCCAGCTTAATATTCTGATATTCTGAACTGTTTAAAAATAAACCTGTTGCTCAAATGCTAAGCAATGCCTCTTGACCTCCTCCTCATAGAATGCCTTGTCAAGCATCTGGCTCTCCCCATACGATAACTTCGCAAAGATAGATTGATAAGGAGGGTATTTTTCCATAACAGCACGAACCTACGCGAGCAACCATGTAAAAGAATTAAGGCTAAAAAAGCAATACTAAAAGAAATCAACTAGAAATCAGTGGATGTTATAGACAACAATGATGAATCTCAAATATTTCAGGGCCGATACCAACAAGAAATTGGTAGCCAAAAGCAACTAAAATTACAAATGAAGTAACAATGAAAGTGCTCAAAAAAATGAAATGAAAGTTTCAATGAGATCCCTAAAACAAGAATCATATACAAGTAGGGCAGTCTCCTGACGGTACAGGTTTAAGGTCATGCAACGGCAGTTAAACCAGGGATAGCAGGAATAATATAGTTGCAGCACAACCCACTTGGGTTGTCCTGGTGGTATTGGCTTGAGACCTGGAAGTGTGCTCCTCCTTTAGGTCTCAAGTTCGATTCTCTCCAGTGTCAGTTTAAGTGGGCTAATTTAGCTTCTTCAAAAAAAAATATAGTTGCAGCACATTACACTGACTTAGCTACTAATAAAAAAATCTATAAATAATCTTCTGCCCTAAGAAACACAATCTAGAAGGGTCCAAGAAGCATACAAATTGAAAGAGGGAAAACATTGTACATCAGCAATGCAACAACCAAACATTTAACACAATTGAGATGCAAATCATACCTGATCAATGTCCTCACAGACAGCAAGCTCCTCATGACCATATGGGTAGCTGTTAAAAATAAGTTGGTCCTTAGTTAAATAAGCATTACAAAGCAGTATATTGATTTTCTTTTTCTTTTTTTTAAAAATATTTAACTGAAGGATTAGAGCTTACAACAAACCGAAGTTAGAGTACAACTTCCTACGGTCATCTCTGGTAAGCTCAGTTCCAATGCTGCACAACGTGGAAACCATGGATGCCAGTTATGCGGATATCCAGATAAACAAAAAGATTATACAAGACTGCTTAGTACTTTACCTATTGATGGTAATATTAACAGCCCTTCTATCAGCCTCAAAAGCTAGAAGGTCGGACATTATCTCAGCAGTAGCACCTCCAAGTTTCTGTTTGCAAATAACATTAAAGTTGATGAAAGTCAGGAGGAAATCACAGGGGAATACAAATAAATAGCTGACAAAAAAGAGACTTGGAAATCACAAAGAGGCTTCACCTGACAAAATCTGTAAAAGTCTTCAAGGTATGCCTTGTAAAGAGTGTTCCTCATTATTTCAATGTTCATGTCATCCAAGTCCTAGAAATAAACAAGAGCCATGAGCAGATACATCAAAGAAATAAACTAATCAAATATAAACATGGGGTAAATATATATATAAATTTCAGATTTTGCAATTGAACAACAATACTACAACAATCAACACAACAAACTGATTGATGTTGAACAAAATAGAGGGAAACAAATATTTTCTGGAAAGATGATTTACCTCAGATGTAATGCACTCAGAGAAGTATGGAGCCAGAGGAGTGTCAACAAGAACCAGCCTGTAAAGCTCCCGCATATTCTGAGCAACTGCCAGAGTGGCAATACTGAGGAGAATCCCACCGGAAAAGAAAAAAAGTAAAATCAATATTCTATGTGCCAACATCAATATATTGTACAATGCACAGAAATCAGGGTACCTGTCAAACATCCCCAGTGGATGGCATTTTTCTAGAAGTTCTTGGACATCTCTCTCATGCAAGGTGCCAGTAACAATCAAAACAACATTGTCAATCATGTGACCATATCTGCAGAGTAAAAAATTAATTTCAGTTTTAATCACAGACAGAGACACCAAATATGACACATACTGAAATAACGATTAACGACACCAGTAATGATTTGAGAAAATGGAAGTAATTAACTACACGTGATGGTGTCAGAAACCAGACACACTTTCAATATGAAGTGCTTGTATTACAGAGATTTGTGGTATATTCAAGTAAATACACTAACAGAGCAAACAGACAAGCAAAGTTCACATACGTGATATATTCTAAGAAGGTTGACAAGGGTTCCGTAGCTTGGCATAGCATGTGCTTGTAATCATCAACCAGCTTAAGGGTACATTTCTCCACAATTGTTGTGGTATGCAATGGAGATGGTTCTGCAACAGGTAAGTCATCATCCACCAGTAAAAATCAATAATTTTAAGTACTACATGTTATCATCAAGTATACAATAAGAATATGAATAAGAATAAGGTGAAAATTGAATCAATAATTTATGAAAATCTTCTAAATCTTCATTCAACAAAGAAAATTGAACAAAACCCACAGTAATAACAGTTAACTTCTACACAAATATAATAACAAAAACAAACAAGATCTTACTGAAGTTCACAATAATGGGGTAATAAAATCATAGACTTCATCCATCTTTCATCCAAAGTAGATCAAATATCTAAAAGGCAAAATTACACTTTTAGTCCCTTAACTTAATTTCAGGTAACAGTTTGGTCCTTTATCTTTTTTTCATTTCAATTTGGTCCTTTTTGTCCATTTTCATATACATTTTCAAGCTTCAAATCTTATATTCTTATGCAAACATAGACGAGGATCATAGATTTGAAGACTGAAAGACCATAAGAAAATAAAATTATGAATTTTAAGCTTAAAAATTCATATGAAAATAGACAAAAAGGACCAAATTGAAATGAAAAAAAAGATAAAGGACCAAACTGTTACCTGAAATTAAGTTAAGGGATTGAAAA
>Ga0315914_1007996_pt1 | contig 14362 bp, 11 predicted proteins | sample MpolenodulesMG_FD_203920 | JGI IMG/M metagenome (GOLD analysis project Ga0315914, IMG submission 203920) | Medicago polymorpha root nodule microbial communities from Los Angeles, California, United States - elongated nodules | ecosystem: Host-associated > Plants > Roots > Nodule | place: USA...
GATCCCAATCTTCCCATGCTCGAATCAGGTCAGCATCATAAAGACCTTGGCACACCCTAAATCTGTCACAGAAGACGAACCACATATAGATGAGACCATAGTGCTTAGAGGCAAATGAGTAAAAATTTGTGCCAAGGACATAGAGCAAAACAACTTTTAAGCCATGCATTATGGAGCAGGCTCTTCTAACCATCACATTTCTATAGAGTCACCCACGCCGCAATGGCAAAAGTACAAACCCAATGGTGGAAAAGTCAAAAACTATGGTTAGTGGTAAAATTGGAAACAAAATTTTAGTTTTCCCATGGAAAATGGTTTTGATCAGCACCTTCAAATTATTTAAGTAAGATACTCACTCTATGGATTCTATGAATGTTCTGCATAGATTATTAGAAACTCCACTTCCTCTTAATTGATTAAGCGTTTTGCTAAGAAACACCTCCTCCAGCAATTCTTCTGATATCTGTAGTACATAAAGCCGCATAGTTCATTAACATAACAATACTAGTAGTTTATCCGTGACCACAGCATCCAAGATCCAACCACTTTAATCAAATTTAATAATATACTGATCAAGATGTTTCATCATATATTCTAACCGAAGTAGGGTAAACATAGTTTTATTTAAAAAATCCCTCTCGGGGACAAAAATATTATGATATATTACAAATTACAATTACCTTTTGGACTTCTCCATTCACTCTGAAATCCCCATCAAAAGGAACTATTTTACATACATAGTTCCCAGCCTTAAAAGCCTCTCCATATGTTCCTTCACCAACTTTCACAACTGTTTCTGAACCACTGGAAAAAGAAAAACGGCATTCCTATATGAATGAGGACATAGAATAATACAAACAAACAAAAAAATACTTAGGATGGAAGAAAAAATGGGATTTATAGCATTCTTAATTACAATTAAAGAACTTCTCAATTGAAAATGTGGATCTAGTACACTAGATTTGAGGTGCTTTGCATGATTTCAATGAGTGCTAAGGGCAATAATGCACACGAATGAACCTTGCACCTTAATGGAAATTACACAAACAGGAAAAATTGAAAACAAATTAAGATCTATAAATAGTCCCCCTGTGGTCTTGAAGGGGAAAAATGAAATTTCTTTCCAGTTTAACAGCTGATGCGTCATCAGAAAACTGTAATGAATATAAAGGAAAATTATATTCACCTAATTAGTTAACCGAACATCAAATCAACTTTGTAATGTCATGTACCAATATTGAAATGTAGACAGATTTGTCATGCAACTGAAAACTAATAATAAGAATACCAAGCACCAAAAAAGCATCTATTGTACCCACCACAACTATAGAAGTGTGTGGCATAAGAAGTAGAAAAAAATTGTCTCTCTAAGCACCAACTTACATAAACCTTTGTAGACCAAAAACCAAGATTAAACGTTACTAGGAAAAAGGAAACATACCTATACCGAGAGAACAGATCCTCTAACATGGATGGTGCCGACTGCCCACAAGTTTCTAATAGAACAGCAAACGGATTACTATGGTCATCAAATGAGGATGTTGATGTCAGAGAAAGTTTCTTTACACCAGCTTCTATATCTTCGCAACTTTCACTCTTAATAAGAATTGCATCGTTTGAACTTCTAGTTTCTCCATTTTTTAAATTCTGCAATTGTGAATTGCTTAGCTCACTTTGATCCATTGATCTCAATCTGAAGTCTGAAGAATTGTGATCAAGATCATAAATATTTTCTAATTCCATTTCACTTCGATCTAATGATCTCAATCTGAAATCTGAACTGCGATCATAAATGGTTTCTAATTTCATTGTTGGGGTATCAAGGATCTTGGATAGTGTGCTAGAGGGACCGCATCTGGGGTTTAATCTTCTGGCATGTAACCATTTTTCTAATCTGGAGCATATTGATGGTAATGGGACCTCTTCCGTCACATTGCCTGCAATCCATGAGCCAACTTTTTTCGGAGAGGGACTCTCCTCCATCAACTCAAAAGCATCAACCTCTTGAAAGTACAATCTCTCCTTATCAAAATTTGGAGGTTTAGCATTCTTTCCCTATACATACCAAACCAACAAATAACAATAAACAAATAGTTTAAGTCTTCAAAAATAGAACAACATGGATTTGGATATCATCTTACATAATTGTTCTAAATGAGAAGAAAATCATAGTTGTTAATTTCCTCAGAAAAACTAAGGTAACAAAAGCATACTTTGGGATGAGTAGGTGGTTTGCCTTTTCTTCGGTCTTTCTTTAGCTCAGGTCGGTAAACCAAAGAAGCACCAACTGCTACACTTGTCCTCCCTCTGTTGAAAGGAATTTCCAATAAATTAGAAAGAAAAACAAGAAATAGAGCGAACAAGTTTGGTTCCACAATGAGAAAAACTGATTTTGAATGAATTGATTTTAGTTAAAATAGAGTTGAATGTAAAGTGTTTTTGTTTGGATAGATGTCTACAGAAGTGAGTCGAAGAATAGTTTGAAGTGCAAAATTCAAATTTGGAATCAAATGCTACAAATCATAGCTTCAAACTAAAATCAATTCTACTGGAAAAACATCCAAACATGTTAAAACAATTCTACACCTCTAGAATCAATTTCACTGAAAAATAGGAACTTTATAGAAATTGAGAACAAACCTGGTAGAAAGAGAGCGTTTCCAACTAACTCTCTTAATTGGGTCAGCGAAACTCACTCGACTCGGACGCCGGGGAATATCATCGGAGTTTTTTCTGCAAAAATGAAAAGCAAAAACAGTTTCATAACCCTAAAATAAAATAAAAATGTGAAGAATCGCAAAGAAGAAGAAGAAGAAGAATGAGGAGTTAGTTACTAACGAGTTAACATTATTTGGGTCATTGCGAGGCTTTCTTCTGCGGAAAACGATGTCGATTTGATTATCGTAGTGTTGGTTTTCTTCGGCAACGATTTGTGACCATAAATCAGGGGAAGTGGGTGGTGGTGGTGGTGGTGGTGGTGGAAGGTTCTCAGAGTTGGAAGCCGTGTTTTTACAGCTGCTGCTCATTGATGACGATGACATGACATCCGGTTTGAAAGGAACGATACCTGGCTGGCGGGAATATCTGTACTGCAACTTCAAACTCTTTGTTTGAAATGAAGAAGAAGCAACTTGCACTGTTAATTTTTTTATTTTTTTTTAAACATAGTAAAAAGAATTCAAAAATTAAAGTAAATTATAAATTTGTCGTAGAAAAAATTCATTTTTAAAGTTTAAAGATGTTTAATACATCATTTTTAAGATAAACTTCTTTTTCTTTTGAGTTTCTTAGCAAATGTTCTAAGACATTTGTTAGCATTTCTCTTGAGAGAAATGATATTTGTACAACCATTTTGTGACAACTTCTAGACAACTTTCTCTCTCATACTCACATTATGTTCTTTTCTTCTCTCATCATTTTTCTCTCTCCATTGTTTTTGACCAATAAGTGGAGAGAAAAACAAGGTTGTCATCAAAGTTGTCTCCAAATGGATGTACATATATCACTACTCTTCTCTTAAATTAATGTCTTTCTAAATATTTATTTTTTACCACCTCAAAAAATAAATATATTTTTCATATTTCTTTTAGGAGATTTATTTTTTGTTTTTGATCTTTGTAATATGTTTTTTTTAACATCCAAATTTATTAGATAAAGAGGAAAGTGTAAATAGTATTTATCTCACAATTCGAGTAAAGTATAAGAGATGTGACTTGATCACAATTTTTTAACATCCAAGTTGTTGAATGTCAAATGAGTGTAAGCCCTTTCAATGTTTTTTAGCGAAAGAAGATGATGAAAAATAGTTAAGGTGTGAAATAGTATTACTGGGTTAAATAACCCCCTTCTGGTCCATTTAATAATTGCATACTAAATTCTTCCAACAAAGCTACCCCTTAGTCCTCTTCTAGACGTCACATTTAAATCCGTCGGATGAAGAATTTCACCACTCTAAGTGACGTATAAAGATTTTACCGCGAAGATATTTGTAGATTCAAGGACCCAAATCCATTCAAAAGCTCCTCCAACAAGTGTTCCTCCCTTCCAAAAAGATCTATCTTTCAATCAAACTTTCAACGCCATTCTTCATCAACCCATTTGACTAACCTTGTTATCCTTTTGAGTGGATACAAAAGGAGTCTAGGAAAATTGGATAATAGAGATTTACCATCTATCCAAATATCATGTCAAAAGAACGTTGCTTCCTCCATTACCAATACTTTTCTTTGCAGACTCCCAAAACCAATATACGACATTTTTCAATCCCTTTCCTAAAGCACATAAATCCTTCCACTAAAGGGATGTAAGTTTGAACTTATATCTAAATAGAATATTTGAAGGATAATCACAATTTCTGACCAATTTTGCCTTTAACACATCTTTCCACAGTGTTTTATCATCACTTAACAAACACTATCTCCACTTTGCAAGAAGAGACAAATTGAAAATTATAAAATCTTTGATCCCTAATTCCCCACTCATCCTTAGGTTTACATATATGCCCCTTCTTGAAAGAAATTTTCTTTGAATTTGAACCATTAACTTCCAAACTTTTTTAGGCCTCTATTCCAATTTTCTTCCTCTCTAATATGATTTGATGTTATCTACATTCGACACTTTTGGCATCATTAGGAATAATTGTCTCCTACAAAAGAGTTCAAATGATCATGCATAACAATGTTGTGACCCTTAAATTTATAAATGTGGTTTTGAAAAGAATTTATTTTGTCATCCAAAAAATAATTAGCAATACAGTTTATTGTTCATTTGTATTCTATGTGTAAATATCATATATTTGATACTAATTAGTTTTGAATCTCAACAGCTTGATTCTTGTTGTAAAGGCTGTACATGTGACATTATAAATGGATTAAAAACGAAATACGGTGTATGTAAAGATAAAAACTTGTTTTAAAATAAAGTTTGAAGTTTTTGATGTACAAATATCATCTTTTGTTTTTAATCTTTCTATACAATGTCACGTTTACTTATTTTGACATACTTTTATCTGCTCAATGTAGGACTCCTAATAATAAATTGTTTGAAAGTACACATTCAAATGATGCAAATTTGGTAATTTGTTTACTCCAGAATTAAAAAGTAGACATTGATGTTCATCTATAAAGCTAGAAGATGGATCTAAGGTAGATATAAAGTAGAACTAGTCATCAAGGTTGCAAAGTCAAACTTTTACCGATGAGCTTGAGCTGACACCTCTTGAACAATTAAAAAGAGTTTCACACCAAGCGGAAAAGACAAACAGATTCCCGTCATACTTAGTTAAACTAACCTAAAATTGATTTATTGTTTGTAGCTTTGTTAACAAAAGGCAAAGTTACGTAGGTGATCCAAACCAAAGACAAAAATAATCATCTCATTATAAGATTGACCAAAAAGATAAGAAACAGTTTGGGTTTACAGTACACCTATCTATATAAATTACATTTTGAAAAAAATATACAGCGTTCCATACATCTGAATATTGTAGATTCTGTTTAATTCATAAAATTAAAAGGGTAGCTCCGGAATTTTATCAGACCTTGGCGAAGATCAATGTATAGTCTGCTCTGCCCAATTTTTTTTAAAAGCACCGCCAAGTCAGCAAAAGAACCTAAATGGCTGAATAAAACCTATTCCATTGATCCTATTTGATATATTTTTTAATTAAAAAATAAGGTTAATGCAACAAATTTGAAAAGGAAAAAAAAAAACTTGTACATCAGCTGATATACTCAGTATTTCTGAGCCAGTAGTTCGCAGGTCACTACATCATCTATGGATGAAGCAGACCGCCCAGCACCTGTAACAGGAACTATGTTGAAGATTGGCTCAATATTTTTAACTTCCCTCTGACTTATTTGAGAAAGTTCAAAAAGTGCATTGCAGAACATAGGCTGTATCAGCTCCACTGACATTTGAAGGCTTACTGGGATGTAGAACCTCAAACTCTGCATGACATGAGAAATGAATTCAAAATGTTAAATTGTCCGAGAAAGATTAGGACCATACAAAACAAAAAGGGGCAGTAGAATAATAAATTTGATCACTGGCCTTTTTATCTTAAGATTATTACAATTTGCTAGTGTATTTTGTTAATATCCTATATTGTACTCCATCTTCCTTTACTCAGGCCCAAAAATGCATGGATGCCTTTTGAAGGCAAAAGAACACGAGGAGCCATACAAATTATTTGTATCTATAATATCTCCCTCCCCAAAATGATTGAGGAAGAAAGTACAATCTAGAACGGAGATTATCGATGAAAAATCATTTTGAAAACAGGAAAAGGGTTTCATACCGAATGCACAACAAATATATGTTCGAAACAATGGAGGAATAAAATTAATCCGTTATGTGATATTTTGATAAATATACTAACCATTATATTTTCCCAGGCAAAGTCGTTATCTATTAGAACTTTGTCAAGAAGATAAATGCAGAACTTTGACAACTGCTCCATTCGTGATTTAGGTAGAGAGTATTGACCATTATTATTGACATTATCAGTAGGCAAAGAATCAGGAGATATCTTTGCAGCCAGATCACTTGTGATTGACAATATAATGGCACATAGCTTTCCGGGAATCACACATTTCTGAAAGCAAGAATCATGCCAACTTTCATGCTTGAAACCCCAATAACATGATGTCTTTGAACAAGATTTTTCTGTGATGGTCTCAATTTCTACATCTGCACCATCCTCGACATAAAGAATGGGCTTCACTTCAACATATGCTCTGGAAAGCGATCACACGTATATTCACCCAAAACAATTGTTAGCAACCATGCCATAAATATTTTGAGGAAATATTAGAAAAAACCAAGGAACCAATAAAAAATGGAATGCAAAAGAAAATAAAAAAATTCCAGATTACATAACATATATGTTTGAAAATGACTCAAATCACACAAACCAAATAGGTGTCCATTTTTCTTTTGTATTTTTTACTTTCTGTTTCTGATTAGCTTAAAGTGTCACTTTGGAGAAAACTTTGTCCCAAATTATAGGGTGTTTTACGATATCAATTAAACATAAATGTTTCTTATCCTTTTATACCTTTACTATTTATTACTCTCTTCTTCTCATTATATTAACTTTTCTTTCCCATACCATTAATAAAGATAATTTTGTAAAGTAACTCATAAAGGTTCACACTCTTAAAATAGCAAAGGAAGCATGCTTAAATAAATTATAAGATAGCAAATTATAATCTCTAAACCTATACAGATGGGCCTTCTTCACTAATTGCATATCAATGGAATGATGATCAAACAAGATGCATAGTTAAGAAACTAGAGTACCTTTTTGGTAGATCAGGAACAAGGACATAAAGGAATATGGGTTCTAATGTTATGCACTTTTTGCCTTCCTGTAATTCAGCTATATTCATTTGTCTGAGGATTGTTTCTTGTTTCTTCTCGATATCGAGTCTCTCCAATAAAGTGATATTTTTAGAACAGTAAATAACAAAACCAATCGCAGATGTTGATATTGAACAGTTAAAAGATTTTGCCACTGCTTCACTGTTTTTCAGCGCCTGTTCCAGTTCAACCCCAGGGCCTCCACTGCAAAGATTCATGGTAGGAGGGGCAAGCCCCAGTTGACCAGCCATGTGAAGTATACCCTCATGCAAAGTTGCCTGCAAGTAAAGAAGCATTAGAAATTACAGAAGAATTACCAGATAGCATTTGAAATTGGTTAACTGTATCATAAATTAGATTTATTATGTTAACAACAGTATGAACTATGAAGTAAGCAAACCCTAAACTTAGTGAATTTCACTGTTCAATTTTACTGTTATTTGTCTATGTTTCCTCCATTAATAAGAACACCCCAACTCCTAGTTACAATGCCCTAACATATTTATTTAAGGATGAAGGAATGAAGTACAAGGAATTAAAGTATCATTTTGGGGATCAACCAAAATTAGTTTAAGCACACTGCAGACATATATTTCACTTAAGACACTTTAACAACAAACTTCTACACATTCTATGAATTGCTTGAGTGAGAGCACTCAAATCCTTAATAGTTATGTTCAAAAAAGAATAAATGCATTTTACATTTACACGAACAAAAAAAAAAATCAATTAAACTATTTCCAATGATTTTAAATCTTGTCAAATTGTATTTATACTAATTGAAACTGACATGATACTGTTTGGACCAGTGCCAGAATATTTCACATTGATTTCAGTATAGCTAAATCCCACTTCCAAAGAATAAACTGTTCCTATATGATGCTAATCAAATTAAAGAAACACAAAGTAAAGGTTTGTCATAAATCAACTTGAATCGACAATAAGCAGCTTCAACGGCTACCAAAGATGTCCCAAGTCAATTTTCACAATAATATTAATGAAGCAGGATATATATGATATATGTAATCTTGCTTTTCTGTTGATAAATAATTGACAGCTGCTAGCAGTGCGTGTTTACCTGGCTGTATGGCCCAATACAACTAGGTGCCCAACTAGAAATACTCTGAACATGCAAAACCTTTTTATCTTTATTATTTGCTACCAAAACTTCAACGTATGCTCTACTAAAATCCATCTCAAGTAGAGGCATTTCAACTGTACTTCGAGATGGGACGCCAAATGGGCACCTCTCCTGTGTTATAAACTTCACATATGTCTCATTTGCCTCAGAGAACTTATTCATGTCATTGATGTAAAGGTGTATATAGAGTACATTCTCCCAGCCAAAATCAAACGCTGCTAGTTGCGATTCAATTTTCCTCAAAATAATCTTTAAATCTTCCTGCAAATCTGCTATAAAGAAATAAGAGTGATGTGTCAAAGAACAAAATAATGTGGAAGAGTAAGACGCGACTCAAATCATTAAGAATATAGAATAACTGTTACCATTGCATGAATCTTGCAACCAACAACACATGGAGAACGTGTTCATGTTATTTGTTCTTGAAATGTTAAATTTATGTTCTACGACGTCAATTGGATAAGTGCGATCAAGAGGCTTGCATATGGCTTCGAAACTTTCTAGACCGTCATGCACTTCAAACACAGATCCCAATTTCTGCATAGAAATCTCATGTATTTTGTCTTGTGTTTTTAAAGAGCGGTCGTCTGCCTTGTTTTCTAAATGAAATTCCAAGGGATGAAGGACTCCCACAGGAGCTATGGAATCGGAAGAGTGCATCACAACTTGATATTTGTCAAGCACAATGCGAGCATTCTGAAAGGAAAAAATAATATAAGGAACGAATAGATACAGAAGAAAACGGAAGAAAAATATTGATCATAAGTTTAAGGCACAATTAGTAATAAGTTTACAAGATCGAATTTTCAAGATCAGTAGGAACACATAACAGGCATTGAAAATGAACGAGTGTAAATTGAGCCCAGTTTTATGGAAAACTGAGGATCATATGACAATAGCAAAAACATAAGCAATTCTCAGTTAACCACATCAATGGTGGTAGGAACTTACAATAAAGAGCGGGCAATCAAGAGTTAATGTTTCATATTCCCCTCCTTCTCCGCAAACATTGATTCCATATGACCTGTCAAAAAGAGGTACACAGAATTCATTTATATGCAAAAACACCATAGAATAATGTCAATCTACATACTTCAAAGAACCTATATATATACACAGAGAAAAGGAATGTTGAACATATTTGACATACTCTTTCAATTTATGCAGGTAAGCATTTAACGAGGCTAATTCTTTACCCAAGTGCTTTGCAGGATCCAAACCCATGGCAGCTACCTTGTGAAATAGATAAAGAATTAAATTCCAAAATAACAATTATCCAAGTACATAAAATTACAAAAACAGGTGAATTCCTATGTAAAAGGAAATGGTTTCACTTGTTAAGTCTTTCATAATTTGGGTGCATATCTCTCGTACTCAACAACCATATATTCAAAGCAACCCTATTTTTAAGAGTATATACTATATAGCCACATTAGCATATCATGGAACCTTTAAATGTTGTCCATTGATATCGGTTGAGGAGCTCAATATGATCAAAGCAAAAGTAAGATCTCTCATGGATGATGATTTAGAAGAGCCATATGATACGAACATAGAAACTCCTCCCATATACAGATTGAAAAAAGAGAGCAATATAATCAATAAAAGCAAAGTCAAACAAGTTATACCTTCACAGTTACAGCTACTATTCCATTTGCAATCTGGTCAGGACAAAAACAGAGTTAGAATTATTTGAACAACAACAGCAACAAGAACAACAACCAAGTCTTATCCAACTGATTGAGGTCGGCTACATGGATCAAACGACATCATAATTTTCTATCATATATCATATTTCTATCTAACACATTTTCTTAATAGTTTCTCTCATAATTTTTCTAGGTCTTCTCTGTCTCTAGTGATCTGACGACTACGCTCCATCTGATTTACGCTCCTTGCCACAAAATGTGTCTTCTCACTACATGCCCAAACCACCTACACCTAGTTTCCACATCTTTTCTACTATAGGTGCTACCCGATCTTTCCCTCTAATGTTGTCATTTCTAATCATATCTTGTCTAGTCTTACCACACAACATCCTCATCACGCTTAATTCGTGAAGAAAATATTAAAATCTGCATAAACATAAACAATTGCACATACATGCAATACAACAACCAATTACCATTTCATTGAGGAGCAAGGATTGATCTTGTTTCCATAAATACGCCAAAGAAACAAGACCTAACCTCGAACAAACACTTTCAACACGAAGTCTCTGATAATCAGATGCAATGGCACCAGAACACACAGCAGTAACAGAGGGAATCTGCCTTTTGACTTCGCGTAACAAAATATACATATCTTCAACTTCATCACCTTGAGTCCTTTTATAACCAAGCTCAAGATGCTTTGAGGAACCTTGAATTCGCCTCCTGAACAATGGCAATCCCATACATTCAGCATATTTGATGATAATTTGATGACCAACAGTTTGATACATGTAGCTATCGAGTTCGTCGACGGAATCATCAACCGGCATCAGATTCGCCAAAGCGACGATCTGATGGCCGTATTGAATACACTTCATCATGGCGTAGCAACTGTCTTTGCCGCCGCTAACAAGTGCAACCACCTTCATCTTTGGTGTGACTCCGACTATTACGATGCAACAAGCGCCGGTATCTCAGTTTTGTTGTTTTTAGGTTTTAGTTCTCAGTTAAATTAATTGAAGGACTAGTTTGTCCCTCGAATAAAAATGTGAAGGAAAGTTTTTTTTGGTTACAAAGCTAAGAGAAACAAAAGGAAAAGAAGAGAAAAAAAACAAAAATAAAATAAAATTAAAGTCTACGAAATCAAGTTTCCGTAGAGTCTAGAGTTAAGAGGTCAGATAATCATGTTGGAGAGGTGGTGTGAACAACATACTCTGCAGTGGAAGAAGCGTCGGTCTTAGCTGGGAAACGGTTTCCTTCTCAAGGAGTGTGATCAATGGAAGCTAGTCGGTCAAGATTGAGGAGGTCTTTGATGTCTTGAATCAATGTAGCATACTTATCAAATTGGGATTAGATCTTTAAGGATTTGAACACAATGGAGAAAAATCCATGTAGCAGAAAACCTCTAGAAAGTTCATCTCCTTAGGTTGATTTTTTTAAATAGTATTTTTTTAAAATATCGACCAAATACGAGGTGTTCAATTTTATCATTTATCACTTGATTTTGTTTAAAGCTAAAACAAGATTATGTACGGATTAGTCCAGCAAAATTAGTAACGGAGGAAATTGAACACGAGATCTTAAGACGAACATATTCTAAAATCAAGTCAACACCACGAAATCAATTCAAGTGAGTTAACTTGTTAAAGACTAAATTGACCCTCAAGAAATAATTGAGGGATTAAAATTGATCTTTACTTTTGGGTTTTTTTCCCTAAAAAAAAATTCACCAAAAAAAAAGTTTGGTGTTTGTTTCAAGTTTAAGGGTGTGTTTGTTTGAAGTTTATCAAATTTATTTGTAGGAATAACATTCCTTGGAATATAAATATGAGAATTCTATTCCAAGGTATTTATGAAAAATATGTTTGGTTAACTTTATAATATTCCTAGGAACCATAAAAATAGGGATTATAATAGATAACTATTTATGAATTTATTACCATCTTCATGGGAACTTTATTCTCATCCTTTTCCTAGGGAAAAATTTTCTATTCCCATGAACATTTTATACCCGGGAATAAAATTTAGTAAACTTGCAACAACATAGGCATATATATTCCTATCATTTTATTCCCGAGAATCAACAAATATAACTTGAAACAAACACACCATAAGATTTACATTTATATAAATAGATGGTTGGAGAATGAGTATACTCGTGTTTGTTACAAAATTGAGCCATCGAGGTTTCTAAGAATGAAGTAACATCTCACAACTTTCAACACTTTCATGGAAAGTGGGTTTGCATGGAATTTTGATATTTCTTTTTTAAAATAAAATAATTACCAATTTTCTTATGAATATTTAAGAGTGTGCCAAATATTTTTTTTTAAATACCCAGAAATAAAACTTTTATTTTTACATTCTTGAGTTTTTGAGTCCGTGAAACAAACACTCTCTTATGTTTTTAATTGCTCATCCCACCACCCCGCAATACCTTGGAACAAGAAAATTGTGCAAAAAAGAAAAGAAAAAGTCTAAGACATGCCCCTTGGGTTTTTAATTACTGTTTCACGAATGTCTTGCGAATGCATTTTCGTTGTTAGATCTCGTTTGACACAATACATGAACGGTTGGCAAAGTATATGAGTGGTAAATAAAATTAGAGAGTTTGTTACAATTAAATTTTAAAGTTTGTGGTCATGATTTCTTTGCGATAAACAACTTTTTCCATAATAATAATAATAATAATAATAATAATAATATGAGAAAATTACAACTTCTTCATTTTAGGTTTTATAAAATAACATTCACAATTCCTCTAGTTTGAAAAATAAAATTTGAGAGTTTATTACAATTAGAGTTTAAAGTTTGTGATCGTGATTTCTTTGCAATAAACAACTTTTTCCATAATAATAAAAAGATTTGATAGCAGTTTTAGCCTCTAACTTTTCTAAAGTTATGATTTTAGCCCCTAAGAAAATAAACTACAAAACCGCCACCTAAATTTTGCACATGTGGCAGTTTTAGCTCCCAAGACCAATTTTGACTCAGTCTATGCTGACGTGACACCCTAAGTCAGGTGCCACGTGTTATTTATTTATTTATTTATTTTTTGCCTTGGGGGGCCAAAACTCGTACAATTGCAAAACTTAGGGGGCGGTTTTGTAGGTTTTTTCTTAGAGGGCCAAAATCACAACTTCGTGAAAGTTAGGGGGCGAAAACTGCTATTAAGCCTAATAATAATATGAGAAAATTACAATTACTTCATTTGAGGTTTTATAAAAGAGAAATGATATTTGAACATCTATTTAGTGACAACTTTTGCAACAACTTTATCTCTCATACTTACATTATTTTTTACTTTATCTCTCTATTGCTATGGTTTCCGTGCCAATACCATTTTTTTTCTTTGTAAATTGTAAAGTATGGTTGTCAAATAAGTTGTCACCAAATTGATTGTTCAAATAACACTCCTCTTTATAAAATAACATTCACACAGCCCCTCTAGTTTGGAAAAAAAAAAAAAAAACATTTACTTCCCCTCATGTTTACCATGTTGATCACTGTTACCAAACTTTCCAACTTCCCTCCATGACTAACATTAAAATTGAAACCCATTTTCACTCAGCTTCCTTACAAGTAATTGAAGCAAAATTATCGTATTTTCCCAAACCAGAGCATTGCAACATGAGATAAAAAAAAAAGAGTAAATAGGCAATTTCCCCTCTGAAATTGTAAGTTTCGTCAATTACCCCCCTGAAATTAACAAAACTTCAATTACCCTCCTGAAATTGCATAACGTTGACCAATTTACCCTCTCCGTCAAATTTTTCTGTTAACTGTTTACGGTTATGATCAAATACCCCCCTGAAATTTTGCACTTATGTGCAAAATGCCCCCTAAACTTAAAAATTTATATTTTTTCCTTACAAAAAATCATACATTCAGTTCTTAAAGTAGTATATTGTACCTACAGTCATCAAAATTCTATTCACAAGAACATGAATGAATATATGCCAAAGAAATAATGGTTTTGTCATGTGAAGCCTTTTCATTCATATTTCATATTTATCAACAAGGAGCAAGATAATTTTTTTTATAAAGAACGTAAAACTAAAAATCAAACATTAAAAAGATATCAAGCTGTTGAAATAAACCAAGACAAGAATGTCATAGCAGCAGAAAATTAATATCTATCACATAACTTTGTAGGACAATGTGATCTACCGGCTTCATGCAGAAGATCTGTGACACAATCTATTTA